>JACCDU010534380.1_pt1 | contig 113508 bp, 111 predicted proteins | sample 7446081 | NCBI WGS metagenome assembly JACCDU01 (sample SAMN15323447, study PRJNA562643) | freshwater metagenome | isolation source: river surface water | place: USA:Blue River Watershed | collected 2017-08-17
CAGTTTCAAAACAAGTTGTTATAGGTATAAACCCAGTTTTAAAACAAGTTGTTATAGGTATAAACCCAGTTTCAAAACAAGTTGTTATAGGTATAAACCCAGTTTTAAAACAAGTTGTTATAGGTATAAACCCAGTTTCAAAACAAGTTGTTACAGGTATAAACCCAGTTTTAAAACAAGTTGTTATTGGTATAAACCCAGTTTCAAAACAAGTTGTTATAGGTATAAACCCAGTTTCAAAACAAGTTGTTATAGGTATAAACCCAGTTTTAAAACAAGTTGTTATAGGTATAAACCAAGTTTCAAAACAAGTTGTTATAGGTATAAACCCAGTTTCAATTTGAAAAAAAAATTGATTCAAATGCAGTTCAACAGAATTATATCCAAACAATAAATGCAATAATGTCTGATATATCTGGAAATGTCAATTACATCAACACTACAAATAACATGTATAAAGTATGTTCGTGTTACAGGTGTGAAACCATACAGTTATTGACTTTATATAATGATGCAAAATACAATCACATCATAATATATCTGAGAAGATTACCACCGATGTATTCTTGTGTCTTATCCGAAAATTAATTTTTCCGAAAACTTATCAAGACGATTGAAAAATTTGAAGTTTTCTTATTGTATCAAGCAACACAAAATCAAACGAAAAACAACATGAAGTCCATTCTGTTCGGTTCAAAAGTTCCTGGCAACAAAAATGTCCTTTTCAGGGATAGTTTTGTAAGCATGAATTCAAAAGTATTTGGTAAAAAAAAGACTAGTCAAAATAACAAGATACAAAAACAGGTGATTCATCATGCAAAAATTAATCCCAAACTAGACAAAATCGCTTTGATTATTGGTGCAAATAATTATAAATACTCTTCAAAACTGACAAAACCAGTAGATGAAATGAATCAAGTATATCAAATGTTGATCAAGAATGGTTTCACAGTCCTACAACTGACAAATCCAACCGTACAAAATATCCAAAATGGTCTCAGATTATTTCTCTCATCACTCGATAAAAACACGTTGAGTTATTTTCATTTTTCTGGGCATGGTGTTATTATGAATAATAAACACTATCTCATACCTTGCGATTGGAATAGGATGACATATAATTACGATATTGGGAAGAAACCACACGAATGGAATTGTATTCATGTAGAAGACCTGATGTTTGAAATAAAAAAACAAAGTCTCCCTATAATATCATGGTAGTAGACGCTTGTCGCTCTATCAGCGATACGTGTAGTTTCAAAGAAAATAACAAGCACATCAATCTCAATACGATGATGAAAAATATGGATGATACAAAAACATCCAAAAAAGGCGGTGAGTTTCTATTGATGTATTCTTGTGAACCCCAAACCGTAGCATACGATGGTTTATTTACTCCTTATTTATGTAAGCAGTTGTTCACAGAAAAGAATACATTAGCAGCTTCATTCGATAATGTATCCAAGTTTGTTCAAAACAAAACGAATCATAAACAAAAACCTATGATTGCCATCACAAATTTCGGAATCGCCAACCTTAAATTAGCATCATAACTTTTGGTAAAACATAAAATATCTTGAAAAATATTTGTCCGCTTTATCTTTGAAATTTAGTAAAATTTTCTCCTTTTTTAGTTTTTGATAAGACTTAATATGACTTGTTTTTAAAACATTTGCTGTTTGTTTATGACAGTTTGTTAGAAATGGTTGAAGATTATCACGCAGATATATAAGTCTGAAATGAGTATCCATAAATACTGCGTGTTTGATGGTCTCATTGGTTATAAAACTTGTTTTGGGTTTGATTTCAGGACAATCTAGGCGTTCATTATGATTCGACGAATCTGACTTTAGCAATTTCCATTTTGGATGTATTTTTGGCATATAATGAATAAATGGGTCACCATTCGTATACCAATGTTTGTAATCTATACTTTTTACATCAAAGTCATCTTTAAAAATTGGCGGACATCCTAAAACACGGACGTGTATCTTTGAATACTGTTTCTGCTGAAAATAATATCCTAGTATGATAGCACAACCAGCACCTAAACTATGTCCGTGTAAATATACATCATAGTCTTTATAATTGCCTTCTTTCAACACATTTTGTATCATTGCCCAGAATATGTTGGAATGATTGACAAATCCTTTGTGTGCATGATCATATATATAGTCATAGTCTATATCTGACTCTGTTTCTGGCAGATATTTCTTTTTTTCATCACGAAATTGTTTCAAACTAAACAAATCTCGTTTTTTCATTGCACCACGAAAAGATAAGATTATTTTTTTATGCGTTTCATCACGAATCATAAACCCAAATGGTGATTCTTTATAATATTTCAAAATATCCAATTTATATGATACTTTACTTGCAAACAAATATTCAGATATAGAATGTATATCTGTATATCTATCGTACGCAAAGTCTGTCCAAAAATACGCTGTTTGTAATTTTGTACTGTCATCATCTTTCCAATATAATAGTTGCTCCGGATGTGTTTTCAGGTCATCCAAAAGTTCCATCAAGTTTTTGCATTCGAAATTCTTTGCTTTACCAGACATTTTCTTTAATGAAAATAGACATAATAAAAATAATAATCATAAATTGTTTTTCAACAATATTCAAGTAAAAATATCATTTCACAAACGTCTGCGAGAATGTTCAAACGGTATTCTTTCACTTTATTTTTGAGAAATGATCTTGTCTCTACCATACTTTGGTGTATATGTTTCTTTATTTATATGACTTTTGAATCAGACAATACCAGTTATCTTTTTCATAAGTATATTCCACGCCGATGTCCGAGTTTTCGATTTGTGAAAACAAATATTCTAATTCTTCTTTCGGAAAAAGATGATAATAACGCAATTTACAATTATTCCAAGGAATAAAATAGTCGGTTCCTCCTATGGATCTCCAATTATCTTTTTTGGGTTGATTGGATGACCACACCGTCAATAAGCCTTTACCACCTTTTTTTAATACTCTTATCATCTCTTTCACAAACCTTATTCTGTCCTCTGTATCTCCTACATGATGTAATACACCGATACTCATAACATAATCAAACTTTTCGTCTTCATATGGTAAATCACAACCATTCGACTGAATAACATTTGCCGTGTGACATCGTCGTTTCGCTATTCGCACCATATTTTCACAACTATCACAACCATATATTATACAATCCTTTCTGTAGGACATATATTTACCATTACCACACCCTATATCTAATATAGATGAACCTGTTTCTATATGATCCAAAAATAATTTGACACCATTCCACAAAGCATATCTCGTTTTATCAAACTCATCTGAAATAGAATCATAGACATCAAAAACATGCTCTTTCTCGATACAAGATACTTTCATCATTGTGTCCTTATTTTATATTGTCAAAAGTTTGAAAATAATCAAATTTTTTTGGCAATTTCAATTGCGATGGATAAAAAATTGAAACCTTTCTACTCTTTAAGTAAATAATCATAAACATAGTCGAATCGCTACAAATATGCCTTTAACAACTCTCAAGGGATTTAGTGTGAGTCATTTGTCTCATGATACATCTATTTTTGAAAAAGATGATGGAAATTGGCGTAAATACTATATTGTCGGTTCGGATAAAACCGTCAACAAAATCATCGGAAAACTTGTTGCAGATTATCCTTACGACTGTTATTATACCAAGTTTAACAAAATTGGTGATGGTGTTTATGAAGGCGAAAGAATTATCATGAAGGCATTAACAAATCATATGTAAGTTCCCCTAATATACCTGTTAATATATATGGAACACTTATAAAGCACCAATAAGCCATATTTTCCTCTAAATTTCCATTCGTGATTATATATCCTGATAACATACCTGATAAGAAAACTATATTATAAAATAATCCTTTTATTATTCCATAAGCCCAGAAACTTGGTAAAGTATTCAACAAAAGATACCACATATATCCTATTTCAAATCCTCTATTCGTCTTCATAGGAAAACCCCAATATAAATGTGTCGTACCTTTGAATACACATAGTTGGTCATTTGCACTGATTTCATCAATTCTTATAGGATACTTATGTATCAAATTGAAAAACACACGATCCATAGCAAACATGAAAACAAAAACAGATAAAATAAAATTGTAATAAAATACTTTTTTATTGTTTTGCATTATCTTGTAAAAACGATAATTGAACATAATGGGTTGCGACCATACCAATATATATGCGATACTTGTAGAATATTTGTTGATGATGTTATTACAATCATCTACGACAAAATACTGGATATATTGTAACAGTTCCATTAAGGAATAAAAGGGTAAATGGATATGTTGAATATATCTTTTGGTGTTTTTTTGCTTTCTATAAAAATAATAACTCGTGCCAAAACCCAAACTTGCAAATATCAATGAATTGATTTTCGAATTACACATTTTATCGTTATATTTTATTATATTTTTTCTAATAATATCACACAAGTTGCTAAAGCATTGGTATCAAATAATCCGATACATGAATTGAAAAAATACTCAAAACTCTTATACACATTCATAGAATATGTCTCTAAAATCTTATCTTTGTTATCGGTTAAGTTATCACTCCAAAATTTGAATAAAGTTGCGTACTGTTTTCCGTCTATCAATTCTAAGGAATTCAATTGGAGTTCTGGTACATCGTTGATTGCTGACATGATCCAACTTATTTTTGGTATTTGCCCACCTGGATATATCTCATTCAAAATGAACTGTGTTTGTCCATAGGAACCATGATTGTGTTTCTCGAATGTGGATATAGTACATTGTATGAGGATTTTTCCGCCTTGTTTTAGGTTTTTAGACATGTTTTGTAAATAGAGTAAATAATTATCTTTACCGACATGTTCCATCATCTCAATGCTTATGATCTTTGAATACGTTTCTGGTTTGATATAATCTCTATAATCACATTCCACGAAATCTAGGTTATTGGTCTTGCTGTTTTGTGAGCAATATTCGTATTGTGCAGAACTTATCGTTAATCCTGTATAAGATTTACATTTGGATTTAGTTGCCATATACTTTGACATCAATCCCCAACCGCATCCTATCTCCAATATATCATCCTTGTCATTCATACCCAATTTATCAATGAAAGAATCCATTTTATGTATCGTTGCGTCTTCAACTGTATCCGTGGACTTTTCATAAAATCCTACCGAATAATTCATAAATGTCTTGTCTAAAATCATTTCGTAAAAATCATTCCCTATATCATAATGTTGTCGAATATAATTCTTATCATCTGCGATAGATTTGTTGAAATACATTAAGATTTGTCTCGGAAGATATATCGAATTCAATTCTGTTTCAAATGCATACATATTTTCACATAGTAATATCATCAACTTTGAAAGATTATTCGTTTCCCAATATCCTTTTACGAATGCTCTACCAAATCCTAGTTCTCCTTGATCAAAGACGAGAGTGTAAAACATATTATCATTGATATAGATAACCACATCATCATCATAACTATCCATTAGGATAGTGTTATTTTGTCTGTCAATTACTTTAATGTTGTCGATATCCAACCAATGAAGTTTGTATTGAATACAATATTTTTTAAAATTGTTTAACAATGAAATCATTTTTATCACCCTATTAATATAAATGACAAAGAAATTACATAAAAATGTAATCCCTGAATTTTGGAAATCTTTGAAAATGAAAGGCGGTGCAGACAATAATGAAGAACAACAAGAACAACCTCTGGTCTGTAGAAGAAGATCTTCCGCTAAACGAACAAGAACCTTGAACGATCAACCACAAACATCGAAACGAACCATCCGAACAAGGAGCCGCACAGAAAGTCTGGTTTCCTACCATGCCAAAACTTATGATTTTATAGACGACAACTCTATTCAAGAAATGTTGTTGAGAATACTAAACAACGTATATGGATGGGACACACCCGAGACACTCGTCAAAAATAAAAAAACACTTGCTACATCTGCTACCTTTAAAATATTCGTCGACCTATTGACGAAATATAGAATGAAATTTGAAATCAGAAAATTAAATCCTAATGTCGTAAACAAACCCGAATACTCTTTTTTATCAGCCGAATCCTTTCTCCCTCCTCAAAACATCACCGATATGAACCCTGATTTATCTTCTATGGGATTGTTCAATACAGAAACCATCATCCTCATCAACGATGAAATTTACTTCACCATCCGATTGGATTTATTCAAAGATAAAATAGAATGCGTCGAGTATATGAACAAACTCTACGATATCATACAAATTGCGATAGCCAGTAAAGATTGTAATCTGGATGCATTCAGTCAAGCAACAATGTATCTGTATATTCTCACTATCATCAATCCTAATTTCAATTCGGTTCGGTTCATCGAAACGATCAAAAGCATTTCAAAAACCAACATCAAAAATGCAGCAAATGATCTTGCAAGTGCATTAGCATCTTTGGGAAAACAAAATACCACAAACGCTCTCATTTCAAATAATCAAAATATAGAAAATGAAATCGATGACATGATCAAAAATGCTTTACCTTTACCATTTGTCAATAACTCAAAAAACAGTTTCATCGTCGCGGAATGTCTCCGTTTCGATACACCAGAGCAAGTTCTTCAAATCCTAAAAAAACAAAATCCGACTGCTTTTGGCAATGTTTTGGATGATGTACAAGAACAATTACGGATTTTAAACCTTTTAGATAACGCAGACGATTTAGCAAACATCTTTGGAAAACAATTAGAACTGCAAAATAGTCCATCATATACCAATGTTTTCACAAAAGTAGCCGAAAATAATAAAATGGTGGTAATGGCATTACGCAAATATTACCGCAATGTTGGACTTTTGAAACAAAACGCAGGAAAGTCCAAAAGTAAAAATAAAAACAAGAAATGATGATGAAAAACACGACTTTGTTTTCAAGGAGTTATGTAATAATAGAGTTTCTGTATACCTTGTAGGGATACTTCAACGTTGCTATAAGATGTTTCACGAGCAGCACGGAATTGCCATATACAATCATAGTTTGGCATCGTATTTCCTAAACCATATAACTGTAAAGACTGCCAATGGGATATATGTCCTGTTTTTCCCGCTTGTGCTTGTGTTTTGAAATATTCAAACGCAGTATTCAATGACGGTTTCACTTCTTTTAAAACTGCGTTTCTTGTAAAATCATACAACTGAAACGTTGCTCTATCATTCATATGTAGATTTGAATCATAATCGATAAAATCTTCTACATGAGATGTTTCACATTGAAATATGGTTTTCATACTGTCCATAAAACTATTATCTGGTTTTTCATAAGAATTTATAAAAGTATTAATGACTTCTATATTTGATGATGATACAGCATGTGTATGCATCTGCATATCTTCTACTGAAGATAACTGTAACCAAATTATTGGATCCGTATATGCTGCAATCTTATCAAGCATCTCTTGATATTCTGTCTGACTCAATTCTTGTTTTGTACTTATATTCACCGTCGTGCCACTCTGATTGAAACCTTCATAAAACGATAAATGTTTTAACAGATATTCGTTAAACGCACCCCATCTCTGCACATGTGTAATCTCTAATGTATATATATTCATCAAATTTCTTCTCTCCTTTGAATTATAAAGAGATATTTTATTTTTTTTTATTTTGTCCAATAAGTTCTCCAATCATTTTCGTCAAACCACTTTATCGTTTCTTCAAGTCCTTGTGCCCATGGTGTATTTTCTTTCCATCCCAACTTGTGCAACTTATCAACACCGATAAAATATCTACGGTCGTTGAATAATCTATCCTCCACATGCTGTATATGTGATTTGGAATACTCCATCTTATCACATATATCCTCGACTACAGACATGACATCACGCTCTCTATCCGTCCCTATATTATATATTTCATTGATTTCTCCATGATGAAGTATGATATCAAACGCATTCGCTACATCCTTCACATAAAGAAAACTTCTTATTGCTGTACCTTCTCCATGTATAGGTAGGTTCTTTTTGTCTTGGATATATGTGATGATTTTGGGAATGAGTTTTTCTACATGTTGTCTCGGTCCATAAACATTATTTCCTCTTGTGATGATGATTGGAAATTTGTAAGAGTTGATATATGCATAACACATCATCTCTGCACCTGCTTTTGCAGCACTATATGGATTGGTCGGTTTCAAGACACTACCGTCTTCTGTCAACCCCTCCATCTTATCTACGCTCGTCTCTCCATAGACTTCATCCGTACTCACATAAATAAATCTTTTGATGATGTTTGTCTTTCTTGATGCTTCTAACAATACATGAGTCCCATAGGTATTGTTGTGTGTGAAAGATAAACTATTCCCAAACGAAGAATCTACATGACTTTGAGCAGCAAAATGAACAATCGTATCTATATCGTTCTCTTTTATGGTATTCGTGACTCTATCAAAATCACAAATATCTCCTTTAATGATTTGGATTCTTCTCACGCAAGATTCAAGATTTTTCTGTGTCGCACAATAATCAAATTTATCATAAACCACAAGGTTGTAATCTGGGTATCTGTCAGAAAGCAATTCTGTAAAATGAGAACCAATAAAACCACAACCTCCAGTTATTAGAATATTTTTTGGTTTGTAAATCATCATCAACAATAATAATAATTTGTTGATATTTGAATTTTATTTTTTATTCACAGAATATAATAAAACGAAAATGTCTTTCCAAAATATTTGGCATTCTATGGAAACTCAAACAAAAATCGCCACGTTGGGTTATTTAATGGTCGTCGTATCACATGTTATTATCGTTGTTTCTCTAGTCAAACAACCTTCTATAGGATTACGTTATATCGTTTTCTTATTACTTATTCCGTTGTCGCTCTATATCGTCAATTGCACTGTAGTTGGAAAATGTGATTTATATGCGTATATATATTCTTCTCTCGTATTTATATGGGGGCTATTTTTACTATTTGCAGTTTTATTTTTCTTACTATCAAATAAATAACAAATGAAACAACTCAAACTAAAATTATCCAACCAAGCGATGGTTGCATTAGTTGCGGGTCTCTCTCTCGCTTTCGCTGTTCTTTTACCTTTAGATATGGTCGTATATAACGAAGATACGGATAAACTTGAACTCGTTCCATACAACTTTGGACATAGATTTTTAGTCGTTTTACTTTTGTGTATCCCTGTTGCTCTTCATGTCTATACTATCAATTGCATGGTCGTAGGTCAATGCGTTATATGGTCTTGGATCGTCGCTGTCCTCTATGCTTTATGGATTGCTTTATTCTTATTCGTCGCTTTTGCACACTAAAAACTATATAAATATAAAATCTTTTTTATTTATTATGGATAATGTTCTATACCTTGTATTTGAAAACGCTCAATGTTTTCAACCTGAAACATTATACTCAACCGTCACGGTTTCAAAGTTTTTTAAAGATATCACTTACTCTACGGGATGGAAAAAGGTTTATTTTCAAAAAGAAAATTATGATACATCCACTTGTTCTAAATGTCATCTGAACAAATATAAAATCACATCCTTTGGCATTTGCACAAAGTGCATAAATACCTATCAGTTCATCACAGCAACAGATGCAAAAAAAGAATGGAAACTGAATGATGACGATTTAGAAGAATTAAATGTCTATGAAAAATGGCATAATACTTATCGAAAAACGATACGTTTGTTCTTGAGAAAAGATGTGAAACTTTATGCAATCATCAAATATGGTGGACCTGCGTCTTATCTCAATTTTATTCGCAAATCCCATGGCATCAGCAAATCCAAACAAAAACGTATAGATTCTTTAACCGTGGTTGCTAAAGATATAGACAAACATTCCACGAAATTTCAATTATGTTGTTCAGATTACCTCGCAAATGGTTCTGGTGGAATCAAATCAGTAAAACAAAAACTTTCTAGATGGGATGATTTCGAAAAGATTATGCTTAAGTTTACCGATGAGGATATCGAATTGTTGAAAACTTACAACGAATTATCTTTTCTTCAAACGGGCTTTGTAAATGGGTTTGTTGTCAATATCGAAGAAGAAATACAACATAAGATAACGATCATCAAAAACAAAATACAGAGAAAAAATAATCTCATCACGAAACTGAATGCTTGTGGATTGCAATTCCGACATGATTCAAAGATATGTAGGCAATACCTCGATGGAGCAAGAGATGATTTGGATACTATTATAGAAATCATGCAAGAAATGAATTTCTTTTTTTCACAGACAAAATACCAAAGCATCTTGAATCGTCATATTCAACAGATGAAAGACGATATCCGAATCGAATATGGATGGTTGCCACAAGATGAGTATCAAGATATATTTGAGTATGGTCTACAAACTACTATATTACAAGCAAAAAAAGAAGCAATTAAAAGTTGGTCAATATCAAAATTACCTTCATATATGCTAAAATATCGTTGATGGAACATCTGCCGTTCGAAATTGTGGTAAACCATATTCTTCCAAAACTTCCAATCGATACAAGATTGGCTTTGAACATTCCACCAAATAAATTTTGCAAGTCTTTTTTGAACAAATACGAATACTTGTGTGAAAACAAGAATAACATTTCTTTTATTGAAGTGTCTCTTCAAGAAAACATCAGATATATCGATTTTAGAATTCAAATAAAAAACAAATTATATTCTCATTTGTACTATCTTTGGACTGGCGATGAACTTGTTTTTCTTTATGGACCCAATAGCGAACCCTTGCAAATATGGAAAACGCATCAAGGAATGAAAGATTGGTTGTTGATGTGGGAGAAAATATAATTACTTTATAAACTTTGAGAGATTTATCTCTATACCTTCATAAACCGAAAGATAATGTGATAAACCCAACTCCTTTGGTTGAAGTAATCGTTTCATTTCTTGCGTCAAATAGATAAGATGCTTCAAAACTCTTGTCATATTTTGTCTAGTTATTTGTATAATCTCTCGAATATGTTCATCAACATACTCTTTTGTTGCGGACGCAACACTTATATCCTTTTTGTTCTTTATTTCTGTCGATGATAACAAGTAGTAATATTTATCATACAGAATCCAATACTCATGATCATTTTTGATCTTGATGACATTATTTAGTATTGTCAATAGGTCATCTATATCTTTGTATAAATATTCTCTCAGATGTTTGGAAAACTCCACATCATAATTTGCTATAGCAAGAACCAGATTCAATTTATCTCTGGGTGATTCCATATTCAAATATATATTGGTAATAATATTCTTATCGAACATCATATCTTTACAAAAAATTGAATGTTTTATTTAATGATATTAAAATAACAATATACAGTATAGATATTCTATTTTAACTCTAATGGTTTCTATTAATCCCAACGACAAAGTATTATTAATCGATACTTCCTACTTTATCTTTTATAGATATTATGCAGTTTTTAATTGGTATAAATTATCTCAGAACAAAACAATTGATGTACCTCATGTGCTACAAGACGAACAGTTTATGACAAAATACGACAAATTATTTATCGAGAATTTAGAAAAACTGAGGAAAAAACATAATGTACCTTATTCAAATGTTATCTTTGCTAAAGATTGTATGAGGGAACATATATGGAGATTCAAATTTTTTGCAGATTATAAAAAGTCTCGTGATGAAAGATTGACTACTTTTAATGGAGATATCTTTAAATATTGTTATAGCACTCTACTTCCAAAAATCGAAAAGGATTTAGGCGTACAATCTTGCGAACATTTCTGTTCTGAAGCAGATGATATCATTGCTATATTCACAAGAAAAATTCACAGAGATTTTCCTGATATTCACATCGTCATTATTACAAATGATAATGATTATCTTCAATTAATAGATGAAAAAACCACGCTTATCAATATGAAAAATATCGATTTGAGCGAACGATTACAATATGATCCTCAAACGTATCTTAAGATCAAGATCATTATGGGAGATAAAAGTGACAACATACCTTCTGTTTTCCCTAAATGTGGTGATAAAAAGGCCTTTGCCCTTGCTGAAAACGAACAATTACTACAAGAAAAAATGGACAAATATCCTGAATTCAAATCTCGTTATGAATTGAATAAATTACTTATAGATATGACACAAGTTCCTATAAATATCAAAGATGAAATTGAGAATATGTTGGAATATAAGATAAATGATTGACTATTTTTTATCTTAACCACCAAAACCGTTTTCTTTTATTTTCTAGTTCTTTTTTCGTCAGTTCTTGTAATTTCTTATTGATATCTTTTATTTGTGCTTCTGATTGCCTTATCAAGTCTTCTTTACTTGAAATAATCACTGCGTCTTCTGTTATTTTGCCATTCAATTTTCCTATATCATTATTTAAACCATTTATTCTGGTTTCTAATTTTGTTTTTTCTTCCAAAAGTGTATTCACTTTTTCTATGATTTCTTTGGTATATGGATTTCGGCTGCTCAGATATTGTGCATAATTCAGTGCTTCTTTGTGGTCCAAGTATGGATCAAATTTTATGATACAGACTTCTTTCATTCCAAAACTATTGTTTCCCTTGTTTGCTTCTCCATCTTTTATGTCATGAACGCTATCTCTGAATCTATCACCCAACCTTATTTTCTCTGATGAATTCTTTTGCCATTCTTTGGTATAAAGGTCTGGATTATTTTTACTACAATCAAAAGTGTTGTTCGGTTTCATGACAACACAATGATTTGGACTCTTGTTATAAGATTGTATCATATTCGATTTCACAGAAATCTCATCCATGATTTCTGGATATTTTGTTTTCGCTTTCTTGAATGGAATGCATGTTGTATCTTCGTAATCTAATAATGCTTCGTTTGTTTCTTTCGTTATGATGCTACTACTGTTTGTGTATGATTCTTTGATTTGTATCAATATGGAGTATAGAATTATCAAAACGGATAGTACACACGCAATATATAATAAAACTTCCATTTGAGGATTTATATAATAGGATAAAAATTAATGTTGTTCATTTATGAATATACCTAAAAAATCTATTGAAAACTATTTAAAAAATTGATTATAATAATAATATCAGATTCACTTTTTGTATAATGACAACAAGTCATTCTTCATCTAAAATAACGGAAATAGATTCCGAAGATTCGTTATGGGATGTGTTTGACTCTTTCAAGAAAGATTCAAATATCCCTAAAAAAGAAGAGACAGAAATACAAAACAAATGTAGTTTCTGTTCTTCTTTGAAAATATTCTTAGATGAAGGTGCTTTTGTCTGTTTTGATTGTGGCACTGTGTTTGACAGGCACATTGATTCTTCTGCTGAATGGCGTTTCTATGGACACGAGGATAACAAAAACAGTGATCCTACAAGATGTGGACTGCCTACGAATGCGCTATTACCAGAAAGTTCTCTGGGAACCGTGATTGGGTCTCGTATCGGAGAATGTTATGAGATGAGAATGTTGCGAAAATATCAAATGTGGAATTCCATGACATACAAAGAACGCACTCTCTACAATATCTTTGATTTACTCACCATTAATGCTTTAAATAATGGTATTCCTAGTTCTATCATCGATGAAGCCAAAGCATTATACAAGAAAGTGAGCGAGCTTAAAATCAGCAGAGGTGCAAATCGTAGCGGTCTCATCGCTTCAAGTATTTATATGTCTTGTAAAACAAATAATGTTCCTAGAAGTGCAAAAGAAATCGCACAGATATTTAATCTCAAATCTACTACAATGACAAAAAGTTGTAAGAAATTTCAGGAATTTTTACAAATGGAAGTGGAAACCACCACTGCGTCCGACTTTATACAAAGATTTTGTTCAAAAGTAAATTTGGATAAAGAAATCAAAGATATTTGTATGCATGTTGTCAAAAAAGCAGACGAAATGAGTATCATTTGTGAAAATACTCCTCCTTCTGTCGCTGCAGGATGTATCTTCATGGTATGTTCCATCTGTAAGATCACAATGGATAAAAAGGATTTGGCTTCCGCTTGTGGGGTTTCTCAAGTCACCGTCAGTAAATGTTATAAAAAACTCGACAATTATCGTGTGTATCTCTTACCAGATAATATCATCAAAAAATACAATGTCTCTTGATTTATTCTTCTTTTTATTTAAGTTCGAAAAACTATATAAAAAAATATGAATATTATATTATACCTTGATTAAAAATACAATGAGGGTCATTAAAAGAAACGGTGATTATGAAGATGTCAGTTTTGATAAAGTCCTCAATCGTATTAAGATCCTTTCGAATGATTTGAATGTCAATGTTTTCGAAATCGCTCAAAAAGTTTGCAGTCGTATTTTTGATGGTGTGAAAACTACCGACTTGGATGAGTTGACTGCACAAATGTGTAGTAGTATGATCGTTGAACATCCTGATTATGGAACTCTTGCTTCCAGAATCACGATCAGTAACCATCATAAAAATACAAGTCCATCATTCAGTGAAACGATACAAATCCTTTATGATAACAAAGATACCGATGGAACACATTGCCCTCTTGTCAGTCAAGAACTATACGATATCGTTGTCAAGAACAAAGAAAAATTAAATTCATATATCGATTATACGAGAGATTATAATTTTGACTATTTTGGTTTCAAGACACTCGAAAGGTCTTATCTTCTAAAAATCAATGGTAAAATAATCGAAAGACCACAACACATGTGGATGCGTGTCTCTTTAGGTATTCACGGTTGGGATTTCAAAGATGCTTTGCAAACTTATGAATTGATGAGTAAAAAGTATTTCACTCATGCTACGCCTACCCTTTTCAATGCTGGAACACCAAGACAACAATGTTCAAGTTGTTATCTTATCGCCATCGAAGATAGTATCAAAGGTATTTTTGATACATTGAGTGATTGTGCGCAAATAAGCAAGTACGCAGGTGGCATTGGAATGCATATTCATAATATTCGTGCAAAGGGTAGCAAAATTCATGGAACAAATGGAACCTCTACGGGTATTATACCAATGCTACGTGTATTCAATAATATGGCAAGATATGTTGACCAAGGTAGTAAAAGAAATGGTAGCATTGCAGTTTATCTGGAACCTTGGCATGGAGATACCGAAACCTTTCTTGACTTGAGAAAAAACCATGGACACGAAGAAGACAGATGCAGAGATTTATTCCTCGCGTTATGGATTCCTGACCTTTTCATGGAAAGAGTTCGTGATAATGGTGTATGGAGTTTTATGTGTCCTCATAGATGCAAAGGATTGACAGATGTTTATGGAAATGATTTCAAAGTGTTATACGAGAAATACGAAAGTGAAGGTAAATTCATCAAACAAGTAAAAGCACAAGATTTCTGGTTTAAAATTCTCGAAGCTCAAATCGAAACGGGTGTTCCGTATATGGTATTTAAGGACCATGCTAATCATAAAAGCAACCAAAAAAATATCGGTGTCATCAAAAGCTCAAATCTTTGTACCGAAATCATCGAGTATTCTGACGAAGATCAATGTGCAGTATGTAATCTAAGCTCTATCGGACTACCTACGTTTGTTGAAAATGGTTCTTTCGATTTCGAAAAACTTCATGATATCTCTAAAGTGATTACGAAAAATCTCAATAAAGTTATCGACAGAAATTTCTATCCTATTGAGAAAACAAAGAAATCCAACTTCCTTCATAGACCTATTGGTATTGGGGTTCAAGGCCTTGCAGATACATTCGTTCTTTTGAGAATGCCGTTCGAAAGTCAAGAAGCCAAGGACTTGAATAAACAAATTTTCGAAACTATTTACCATGGTGCGTTAGAAGCTTCTATGGAAATCGCCAAGAAAAGACATGAATTCGTCATGGAAGCAAGAGAAAAAGGAGAGGATCCTACTTTATCTCCATACAATGATTATCTCAAATGGAATGAGTATGAAATAGACACTCCATTGCTCATTAGCGAACATCCTGGTGCATATTCTTCATTCGAAGGTAGTCCTGCTTCTGAAGGAGTTTTACAATTTGATCTTTGGCAAACTCAACAAAATAACGATAGATATGATTGGGATAAACTGAAACAAGACATCATAAAATATGGTATCCGTAATAGTCTTCTATTAGCTCCTATGCCTACTGCTTCTACCTCACAAATTTTAGGATTCAATGAAGCGTTTGAACCATTCACCTCTAACATTTTCAAAAGAAAGACATTGAGCGGTGAATTCGTTGTTGTCAATAAATATCTCATCAAAGATTTAGTGGACAGACAACTTTGGGATAAAGAAATGAAAGATACGCTCATCCTTCACGAAGGTAGTGTTCAAAATATTACAAATATTCCTCAAGAACTTAAAGAGTTGTATAAAACGGTTTGGGAAATCAAACAGAAACATGTCATCGACATGACTGCAGATAGAGGTATATACGTTTGTCAATCGCAATCCATGAATATATTTATCGAAGATCCTGATTATAAAAAATTAACGAGTATGCATTTCTATTCTTGGCAAAAAGGACTGAAAACTGGGTTGTATTATCTCAGAACAAGACCTAAAGCAAATACTCAACAGTTTACTATCGACCCACGATTTGCGAAAGAAAAAATAAAAGCAGCTTCTAAAAATATCGTTTGTAGTGGCGACTCTTGTGTTCTGTGTTCTTCTTGATTATTTTATCATTTTTGACAAATTTTATATATTTCTTATTATAAAATCATGAAAAGAAAGGTTCAAAATGCTGGTGATGTAGGTAATGATGTTTATAATGGTCTGGCTACTTTTGGAAGGTTTGTTGCTATTCTTGGAACCATCCTTGGTATTCTTATAGGGATTGTATTGATTATTTTTGGCATCATTAATGTAGCACGACCTGGTGCTAGAATGAATGTCATAAAAGCAAAGGTTACGTCTGCAACTTGTGTAAATACCACAAATAGTGGTACAACTTGCACTCTTGGGGTTGAATATGTTGTGAACAATGCAAAACTCAATGGAACTATCCAAACAACACAAGGTATATACAATGTAGGTCAAATTATAGAAATATTATACGATCCTGCTAATCCTGCTAATATCTCACAAAAACAAATATCAAGACTATCTCTCGGAATATTATTGATTGTCGTTGGTTCTTTTATTATTTTATTATGTTCGTTATATTATTATTTGGTGTTAAGATTCAAAATATTAGCGGCTGCTGTGGGAACTTCTACAATCATATCTACCGTTAGTAATGGTGTTTCTCAAATTATAAAAGAAACGGATTGAGAAAATTTGAATTGTTTATGATATAAACATTTACTCTTAAACATAATAGATAAGTCGATGGAAGATTTTACAGATATATCAAGAGAGTTGAACTCTCTTGTCTCAAAAACTGTAAAAAAAGATGACGGAATTTTTTTCACACCTAAAACATACAGGCATGATTTGATTCGAAATATTACGAAACTAGCAGATAAAAAGATTGAATATATTTTAGAACCTTCTTTTGGGTCTGGTGAATTTATCGCAGATATTCACCATATTTACAAACATGCGAATGTTTTTGCCGTAGAAAAAAATCACACCTTTTATGAAAAAGTTTCGACTTTGTTTAAAGAAAATAACAAAATCAAACTCTTTTGTGATGATTTTATAGAGTGGAAAACGGATATCAAGTTTGATTTGATCATCGGAAATCCACCTTATGTTGTTGTTAAGACGAAAAATATTCCTAATGAATTTAAATCTATTACTACTGGAAGACCAAACTTATATTGTTGGTTTTTATACAAATGTATCAATTTACTCAATGATAATGGTATATTAGGATTTGTCATTCCAAATAGCATATTGAATACTTCTTATTATGACCTTTTGAGAAAATATATCAAACGAACCTGTATAATCGAAGATATCATACAGTTTGATATATCAAATACAAAATTCATGGATACAGAACAAAGCACTATTGGTATCATTTTAAGAAAAAGTAAAATTGAAAATGAAACAATGAACACTAAATACTGGGTTTCTGCAAAAACAATTACGAATATTAACATCCATTACCAGTATATAAACGATATGCTTGATAAATATCCTACTTTGGATGAATTAGGTATTCATGTAAAAACTGGAAATATCGTTTGGAATCAAATGAAAGATTCTTTAGTTGATGACGATAATAATGATGACGCTAAACTTTTGATATATACATCGAATATCAAAAATGGTGTGTTTGTCCCATTAAGTAAAAAAAATGGTAAAAAACAATATATCTTATCTAACAAGAACACTATCAAAGGACCTGTGATACTTATGAATAGGGGTTACGGTAATAGCACATATAACATCAATATCTTGTTCGTTGATGAAAATATGTTCCCAAATGGATTTTACGCAGAAAATCATTTGAATGTTATCTATCCTGTTAATGAAACAGGACTGGAAAAAATAAATTTAGTTTATGAATATATGAAAACGGATGAATTTGCAAAATATATCAAAATGTTTGTTGGGAATGGAGCATTGAGTAAAACTGAAATTCAAACCTTGTTGCCTATTTGTTGTTGAAATGAAGTTTTATCTGCAATGCTGGTAATAATATTCCTGTGGTATTCTTCCAACGGAGACGAAGATTCCATGAACCAGTTCCGTCTTTAGATTTGATGACAATTGTATTTTTGTTTTTTATTGCATATTTGTTATCAAGTTCCAAATATCTTTCTGGTACTTCAACTAAATGAAATTCGTTTCCTGCGTAAATGATAAATGTTTTATTTGCTAATTTTGCATTCAACATTTCTGACAAGAAATCATAATCTATATCATGATTCTGCATACTTTCAAGAAAGTTGCTTATGCTAATTTTTACTATGTTGATAAAAGATGAAAGTCCTTTTGACTGTTCTTTCAGTTCTTTGAAAAAAGGATGAACAGACTCATGATTTTTGACATGCTTAAGATAGTCTTCTTTATTTAGCTTCAAGTTTTTTAAAGTTTCGTTCTTTTTTATACAATCAATACATTGATCTAAATATTTGTCATAAAAGTGTTCATTGTAGTTCGTTTTTATTATATCTTTTTTATGAGCAGGATAATCCACAAGTTGTGCAAGACATGATAAAGGATTGTTTTTTGGCATCAGCTTTTTTTTTAGGTACTTAAACTCTAGGTACTTTGACAATATCAATTCTCCTTTTCTATAATAATCTACTTGAAAATCGAAACTATACTGCCTACCACCAAACAATTTCACTTTCATGTCGTCGTACATGTCATGCTTTTTCCTAGAATTGAGAAAACAAGAATGTAATACTGTTTGCAACCCACTCTTTATATCAGTCCAACGTTTATCTTCAAAATAACTGTCGTGTATCAGTTGATTAATCAATGCATATATGATATTCTCTCGCATTCTATTATTTTTTGCATTATTGGATTTCGTTTGTGAGTTCTTGTCATAAAAGACATTTATATCATTTAATTCTACACAACATATGTTCAATTTCACTAGAGAACTATTGCATACTAAATTCAATATTATAGTCATCTTGGTTATATGTTTTTCTTGTGAATAATAGTTGCAATTCATTTCAATTTTTTTCTTTTGTTATCTCTTGCAACCCGCAAAACTAGCATGTGGCCATTCCGATTGACAGTTATTATTTCTTGCAACCAGTCCTTGACTGCCTGAACCATCATAACATGCCAAGTCTCCACCAAACCCATCGCCTTTACAGTCTACTTGAGCAAAGGTTGCTCCTTCATGGCTACACCATCCTGCTGGTCTATCACATTTCTTAGGCAACATATCTTTACTTGCGTGGCACTTTGAAAAATCTGCGTTTGGCCATACACTCTGACATCCACTCTCCCTCGTAATCGTTCCTGTGTTTCCTTTGTTATCATAGCAAACCAAATCCCCCTTGAAACCATCACCTTTACAATCTACTTCCAAAAATGTCGAACCTGTATGACTACACCAACCTGCTGGTCGTTCACATTTTACCGGGAGTTGGTTATTCACACATTTTGCCCCTTTGAAATCTGCGTTTGGCCATACACTTTTACATCCATTCTCTCTCATGATTAATCCTTGAGCACCGGAAGGATCCCAACATGCATGATCACCTAATACTCCATTACCTTTACAATCAAAATTCTTGTATACTGAGTCTTTATGTGTACACCAATATGATGGTCTTTCACATTTACCGTTTTCTTCTCCATAATGTTCAATAACTTTGTTTTGAGATAAAGGTCGGCACACATATTGTCCTTGAGCTGTATATCCGCAAGATGTCATTTTATTTAAATTCATATATTTTTTCTTCGTTTATTACAGATTTAATGAAAGTTGCGTTATGTATCGGCATTAATTATATCGGTAAAGTATGGGAATCAAAAAAAGCAGTCCAAGATAGTGTTGATTTTGCTAATATTCTCAAAAATAGTTTCAAGTTTGACAAGATTGTTTATTTGAATGATATACGAATGAATTGTACAGATTTACCTACTAAAAGCAACATCTTAACTCATATTGACATGTTTGTAAATCAACTAAAACCAGGTGATCAAGCTGTCCTATTCTTCTCTGGATATGGTTTTCAAATATTAGACAGATTACGAAATCGTGATGAAAAAGATTTCAAAGATGAAGTCATTTGTCCTTATGATTTTGAAACGAATGGAATTATATCAGATGATGTATTGTTTGATAGACTCGTTTGTAAAGTCCCTACAGGAGCAAGATTGATATCTTTCTTCGAAACGGGTTCTGCAAATTCTATTCTTGATCTTCAGTACAATTATAAGGTGTCTTTATCACCTGTGTGCACTTCCTCAAGAGAATTGCCTATATCTTCTCTATCTTTACAATTATCTATTCCTAAGATGACTGATTACATCAATCAGTATAGAAACTCTCATCAAGCGGGTAATATAATATGGAGTGATTCAATTGCTAATGTAGCACAATCTTGGGCGAATCATTTAGCAAATACCAAATCTTTCAAACATAGTGGGAATAACAGTTATGGAGAAAACCTTGCTTGGATGTCTGGTTATGATTCAGACCCTTTGAGTATTGCCAAAAAATCCATTGATATGTGGTATGATGAAGTGAAAGATTACAATTTTTCTAGACCTGGTTTCTCTATGGCTACTGGTCATTTCACATGTCTTGTTTGGAAAAACTGTAAGGAATATGGTTTAGGTATTGCTAAAAATGGTAATAGTGTATATGTCGTTTATAATTGCAGTCCTCCTTCTAACTATATGGGTCAATTCCAAAACAACGTTTTTCCTAAAACTAATACTCCTATCAAACCGCCAACTACAGAACAACCTATTAAACCTCCTCCTACTCCTATCAAACCGCCAACGACAGAACAACCCATCAAACCTCCTACTACTCCTATCAAACCGCCAACTACAGAACAACCTATTAAACCTCCTCCTACTCCTATCAACCTACCAGATTGTCAATTCTCTATCGAAAATAATAAACAAACAGACAGTTATGTTGTCCTATTTTCTAGCAATAGTACAGCATTCCCAAATAATAATTCCGCAATCTCTTCTATCATAGATGTTTTCAAAAAGTATGGTTCTAAATTAACTTTCCAACAGCTTCATACACTCTTTAACCAATCTCTTTTAGAAAAAGGCAATCAAAAACTCATTCAGTTTTCTTCCACTAAAAAAGAGAACTATAATGATTTGTTTTTGATGTAAATATATCCATTGTTGTCTTTAGAAAAGTATTTATATATTCTTTTCTGCTAAAAATATATATAATAAATGAATTCTCAATCAAGTCAAGTATTTTATGATGCAAATGAGTTCCCATTAAATCCACCCGACGATGATGTTTTTTATAACGCACAAGAAAACTCTGACGAAGATATTTTTGAGGAAAACTTATATCAATTCATTGCTACAAATCAAGTGGTTCCATTTTTATATCACAAGTTGAACGATATTCAAGTACAAGAACAAGATTTGCAATTGTACAATCATTTATTGAAGAAAAATATCACCATCGATGACAATCCCACTTTTAAATTCTGTAGAGCTTATTTATATCTCGTAAACGAATACAAACAAGCTTATGGAAGTAATCTACCTGCAAATAAAGCATTGCTTTGTACCAAAAAATCTACGGTTTCAAAAGTTTCATTGAATGTTGTCGATCCTAGTTATATTGATACAAGTCTAGAAGATGCAAACTTTCTTGTTGTTGTGTATGGATTTGCGACACATAACAAATCCAAAACCATGCATCCTAAATGTATCGGAATGACTACGATAAAATTCAACACATATTTGCCCATCGTTATTGGCAACAACATGGAAACATATAAACAACCTTATCATGTCTTTCAAAACAGTTTATATATTGATATCATCTGTTCGCCTTTCCAAAAATCAAATGTCGCCAGTCAAATCATTTCTATGTTGGAGTCTCAACACATAAGAGATACATTCAAAGATATCCAGAATATCCCTAGACTCAAAAGCACTTTATCTAAGTTCTATCATAAGTATATTGAGAATGGTCTCTCGTATGAAGCATTATCTTTAAAAGCTCTATCACATTCCTATATGTATTTCGTCACAAAATGCGGTTTTGTAAGAACAAATGGTAAAGGATTCATTTATCCCTTTAAAGTCGATGCTAATGGTGTCTTCTATGATCAAAATGATTTAGTGGAGTTTATCAAAAACAACAACCTTTCAACCGAACAAAAAAGTTATTTCATCAATAGCACAAGACCAACTGTTGTATTTGGTTCCGATAATGACCTAAATGGATATTTATGTGCAAAATACCTTCAACCTATTTCTGGTGGAAGCAAACTTTTAAAAATGAAGCATAACGGACATTCGTATAAAATAAGATTTGGTTCTAGAGGTGGTAGATACATTTTAGTTAAAAATAAAAAAATTTATGTTTAGCGTGTCGCCTGCCTTAAGATTTTCCATCTTTCTGGATGAATAGATAATGTATCGACTATTGCTTTGAAACAAACCTGCTCTTTCTGTTCATCTTTCCATTCTATGAAATCTTTATCATTTATTTCACTTACATTTGCGTAATACTTAATCGTCAAATGGGCTTTGTGTCTCATGTTTATATTCGTTTTTATATACCAACCTATTCCTTGTAAAGGATCATTTTCATACATCGATTCAAATATTTGACAATCTTTTTGTATAGTCATGGTTTCGTTGTCATTCAACTTGTTATATATTTCTGTTGCTTCTTCCATATCCTTTAAGTTTGTTTGTATCGTGAAATGTGGTATATGATTCATATTATATGTTTTCTGAATCCATTCGTAATTCTCTGGGATATACCAAATCGAATATCCATAACTCATAATTTTACGGACTAAAAAAATTTGAATGTTTTAAATACAATGTATATAAAGAGAAATCGATATTTATAAAATACTTATCACACCATCATGATGCGATTTGCCGTTTTCGCATTTGCATTTTTAGCATTGGGTATCGGTGCGTTAGCACAAAATAGCACCACCACAAACTCAACTTTTACCGATGAAGCAATTGTCGTTATCGGTAAAAGTTCTAATGCTAATTTTGTGACTGGAAATGGCGATGCATTCAGTGCTTTCCAACAAGCACTCGCTTACATGAAAATGACTGGAGGAGGCATTATAAAGGTTGAAAATGGGGAATATGTTATTTCTCAATTCATATCTCTACAAAATAACACGCGTTTTATCGGAAATGGGTCGGATAAAACCGTGATTAAACTTGCAACAGGATCATCGCCTTCTCTTCGTAAATCAGGAATGATCAATGCGATTGGCATGTCAAACATAGAAATTTCAGGTATCACTCTTGACTCGAATGGTGTGTCGAGCAGGGATGGAATTTATATCGCAGGGTGTTCAGCAATTCAGATGACAGATATTAAAGTAAAATCATTCCAACGATATGGTTTCAGTGTGCAATCCAAAAATACCCTGAAAAGCAAAAATATTATTTTCAATAAACTAGAAAGCCATTCATCAGGTGTTGACGGATTTCAGTTTGATAATGTCGAAAATATTCGTCTCAAAGAACTCAAATCAACATCTAGCGGACGACATGGTTTTTCACTTCTAGGAAATGTGAGCGATTTTAATATGGAAATGTCTTCAAGTGAAAAAGATGGTTGGACTTATTATAATGGAACGATGACAGTCAATGTGGATTCTGGAAATACTACCACGACAACCACTATTATCAAATCAAATGTTAATGAAGGCGGTTGTGGGGTATTCGTTCAAAACAAATTGGATGAAATTTCACAGAGAATTCGTATTGCTTCTACGACTATTGACACTGCTAAAAGATGTGGGTTTGATGCATCCAGAGTCAATAATCTCATGCTGACTGATAATAAAGTAAGCAATACTCCGCTATGTATGAAACTTGCTTCTATCAATGGCGCAACTATCAGTGGAAACACGTGTGATACACCAAGAGGAATCATGCGTGATGTATTATCTACGAATATCGTCGACAACAGTAATCAATTCATGAATTCTACGGAACAATATATTCCTGGACCGAACATTGACGAACCGATGGATGTTGGTGATATTATCATTCCTTCTCCATCACCCATCGCCTCTACAAGTAACAGTGATACTATTAAAATGTTTGCTTCTAGCTTATTCGGTGTCCTTACTATAGCCTTGATGGTTCTTGTTTAATCCTTCTTTTTATTTATTATTATATGCTATAAAAATATATGACATCCAAAACCATTCACAAATATAGAACGTTTTGTCTTACCGAAAATACATTGGTGTACTCTTGGGGAGAAACTCCTCCAATCACTTGTCCAAACAATGATACACATACGATTGATACAAATTCTATATCTATTGTTGATTCAGTGTCTAGTAAAAAAATAAATATCAGTCAAGATAATGGATTGACTGGTGGTAACTTCAGAGCGGAAACCATCAAAGCCGTCATCAAACCTAATACAACAGAAATATTTGATTTCTCTTGGCCTTTTGATATGTCCGTTCATACCGTACATTTTGTTACAAATGCACAACATATAGGAGACAAATTCTCTTGTATTATCGCTCCGAATACTATTATCGGTGTAATCACAAATAATGTTAATGTTGGCGATACTACTTTCCATGTATCCCCTACAGTATTACAATATGCTAATATGGGCTATATCATCAGTCTTTTTGATGGAGCAAATAAAAGTATTGTAGGATACGTCATTTCAAAAGACCTCGTGAATAGCACAATCACTTGTCATGACCCCTCAACGAATGTCTTTAGTGCTTCTTCTCCTACTTATGTGATGTTGGAAATTCGTAATATATACGAGTTTGAGATAGGAGACCCTAACAAATATGATATTGGTCAATCTCTCATTCAAAGCGGTCTCATACCTGCGAATACCATTGTCCGATTGGAATACAAAAACAATTCTAAAACAGATGCCAAAAGTTTTATTTTCTATTTTGAATATTTCTATTGATTTTTTATATACCATTAAGTAAATATATAGTATGGTTTATACATATACATATTCAAGAGTGATATATGACTTGGAAAATTTGTTTCATCTCTTGCAAAATACTTTTCCTAAAATAAAATCGCTTACAAGTAATCCTCATCAAACACATCATTATGTAGAACCACATGAAGTTACGGTGTACACTGATATTGAATTAACGAATCAAGAACAAACGGACTTGCAAACATTTATTACAGATTATGCAAATCCTATGCATCCTATCGATGTGAATTCGTTTCGAAAAATTTCATATATCAACTCAACCACTATCCCTTTATATCCCAATTGCACTTTTGAAGGTCATTGGGAAGATATATCCAATTATTCTACCATATCTGTTTGGGTAAAATGTGATAATGATTCCGCTCCCGACGGTCTAGAAATCCATTATAGCACTGATGCTGATGAAACCGAATATAAAAGACCTATAACTGTCAAAGGGAATGTTGGAACTAGAAATCAATTTGTCGTGATGTGTAGGTATTTCAAAATCAAATTCATAAATGGTTCGAACCTCAACGACATTAAAATTCAAACGATATTTCATCATTATCGTAACAAGACTGTCGGCACAAGACTCATATCCACGCTTCATGATGGTGCTGATTGTGATGTGGTTCGTTCCGTCGTCAATGGCAGATTAGAAAATGGATCTTACATTCCCATTGATATCACTTCTCAAGGATACCTCAAAACTAGTATTCAAGATCCATTATCCTCTTTTGGATGTGTCACTATTGCCAACAACACACCTGTATTCCAATACGATTTTGTCTATTCAAATTTCAAAGATGAATTCAATATATTTACCAATAATTCTGGATATATCACAAACTCTAATAATATGATCACGTGTTCGTCTGGTTCGAACACAAACTCCAGTGCTCTTTATATGTCTAAAAAACATCTCAAATATCGTTCTGGACAAGGATCTCTATGTCGTTTCACTGCAGTCTTTGACCAAAGTGTAGCGGGAAACTCACAATTTATCGGTGTCGGCAATTTTGAAACTCTTTTAGGATTCGGTTATCAAGATTCCAATTTTGGTATCATATATGCTCCTAAAAATCGACGTGAACAATGTACCATCACCATCACGGAACCATCCATGCACAATCAAAACATATCCTTGACGTTGGGCGGAAATTCCTATGTTATACCTGTCTCCAGTAATGCTTCTAAACAATCTACAGCATGGGAAATTTCTCAGTTTGACTTTAACAGTAATAGTTATCCTGCTTGGGAAGTATCTGCTTCCGATTCAAACATTGATATCATTGCAATCGAATCTATATCACTACCCAACGATTACGCGATATCTTTCCCATCATCAGGCAACGCAATTATATCCAGAAATATCATCGGTACAACTCAAAGCAATATTCTGATTCAACAAAAAGACTGGAATATCGACACTTTGGATGGATCAGGCACAAGCACAAATCCTTCTGCGATATTATTGAATCCTCAAAAAGGTAATCTATATCACATCAAATTCCAATATCTAGGATTCGGATTTATCGAATTTGGCTTAGAAAACCCAAATACATCTGAGCAAATTCCCGTACATAGAGACTATTATGCCAATAAAAATCTTATACCATCCTTGCATAATCCACATGTTTCATTTATCATGAACACGATAAATAATCAAACGTGTTCGAATGATACCACACTATCATGTGCGTGTTGTGTCGCTTTTACTCAAGGGGAAATATATAAAAATGCGCCTAAATTTTCTATTCAACATGAAAAAACAAACATATCCACAGCATCTATACCTATATTCTCTATTCGTAATACAATCGTTTATAATGATAGACCTAACTATTTAGAGGTATTCCTTTATCAAATCAATATCACCAATACTTCAAATAATTTTGCAAATATCATCATAATGAAAAATCCCAAATTGGATAACAAAACAAACTTTCAAAATATAAACGATCATTCTTTCATACAAAAAGATACTTCTGCAGAATCTTTTGTGAATGGCGTTGAATTATACAATCTGACTATACCTCCAAATAAGTTCAAATCTATTTGTATCAAAGATTACAGCATGTATCTATTACCAAATGATATCATTACAATTGTTGCCAAAAGTCTCTCAAACACGACGGATATAGTTTGTTCTATATTAGTCCAACAAGATGAATGATCAAGAAAAAAATTGATTTAAACATGAAATAAATTTAAAAAGATTTTATTCTTATATAATACAATAAAATGTCTGATATCGATATTCAACATGAAATCCTTCTCCAAGAAGAACCTAAAAGACTTACTATATTCCCTATCAAATACCCTGAAATATGGGATATGTATAAAAAGGCTTTAGCTTCTGTTTGGACGGTTGAAGAAATCAATTTGAGTCAAGACATTGATGATTGGAATAATCTCACGGATAACGAGAGACACTTTCTCAAAATGATATTGGCTTTCTTCAGTTCGAGTGATACCATCGTCAATATGAACTTAATGGAACGTTTTGTCAAAGATGTGAAACCTTTGGAAGCCAAATATTTCTACAACTTTCAAGAAGTCATCGAAAATGTCCATAGTGAAACTTATGCTTTACTCATAGATACTTATATCAAAGACCCATCAGAAAAGGATAAATTATTTAATGCAATCGAACATTATCCTTGTATCACAAAAAAGGCGGATTGGTGTTTCAAATGGATAAATGATGATATAGCACCCTTTTCTCAAAGACTTATTGCTTTTGCAATCGTCGAGGGTATATTCTTCAGTGGGGCTTTCTGTTCTATCTTTTACATGAAAGAAAGAGCTAAATTACCTGGATTGGCATTTTCCAACGAACTTATCAGTAGGGATGAATCACTTCATGTTGAATTCGCAGTCCTACTGTATTCCATGATTAACAACAAACTAGAACAAAACATCGTTCACGATATGATTAAAGATGCTGTCGAGGTTGAAAAGCATTTCATCATCGAAAGTATTCCATGTGCAATGCTCGGAATGAACGCTGACCTCATGAGCACTTATATAGAGTATGTCGCAGACAGACTATCTTTACAATTGGGATATGATAAAATATTCAACGCACATAATCCTTTTCCATTTATGGATAGAATTTCTATCCAAAACAGAACAAACTTTTTTGAAGCAAGAGTAGGTGAATATTCAAAAGCTAATGTTGGAAAAGACCATAAAAAACTTCACGAATTCACTCTCGACGCTGAGTTTTGAGTTGTTTAATTGATTATTTTTGTTATATATATACATATCAAAACGATTGTGAGTTCCCACGCACCTGTCATTCTATCATCATTATTTATGGTATCTAGAATGTAACTTAATATATCTAGACTATGTTGAATATCATTCACATCTCTACCTATAATATGTTCTAAACTTTCTAGGTTATCATCTATCATTTTTTCTATGTTGTTTGGAACTTCCCATACTATTAAATCATCCATTTCAGGTATATCAAACGATGGTAGGATTTTAATATTTTCCAAATCGTTTATTTTATTTAATATCCTTGATAAAGAAAAACTTATATCACTACAATAATTCTGAAGTTTATTGTATTTCAAGGCCATATCAACATGTTGACCTATAAACCATTCACTATCATATATATTCGTTCTATGCTCTGGAAACAACTCTTCATCATTTTTATAATATACCTCAAATAAGTCCATATTGTTTTTCACTAATTCATGAAAATCATCGTTCACATTGAGTTTCTGAACGATATCCGTCAACAATCCCTTTTTATGACACATATGAGATATATGAAATATCTGTGTACATGGCATATTACTATCACAATATAAATTCAAAAACTTACCTAGTCCCATATAAATGATTTTCACCAAATGCTCTATTTTCTTTTCATACCTATCACATAATGCTCGTAATTGTTCTTCACTAAATGTTTGAATATCTCTGTAATGACTTTTCATTTTCTCTATATCCATCGTTTTAAATACATCCATCACATTATATTTCATAAATATTGGTTTCATGATATCTTCTCTAAAGGGTAATAACCATGGTTCATTCGCTTTAATGGATAATCGTATATCATGTTCCAATTTACTAAAAACAAACAAATATGAAAAGACGCATTTATACATATTTTCACATACATACTTGAATCTTGTTTTCATATCATTGTTTGTCGTCGGAATAATCAAGAAACTCTCTATATTGATATAATCAAACATTTCTTGAACATTATATTTCAACAATTTATATACGCTTTTCGTATCATTATTTTCCAAAAACGAGTGTATCGTTTGTGTATAATCTCTATCCAAAACCTTTAATAATACTTGGGACATCATAACCTTTTTGATAAAGAGTTGATTAAAAGTATATGATTTGTTTAGTTTTGAAAGCAAAGCATTCCCTATAGGTTGGTTTTCATATTCTTTGTATAATCCAAATAATTGTCTTTCATCTGTTCGTATATCCCTATGATATATTTCTGCATTCCGAGCCAATACATCATAGAAATATACCATTTTTGACAATTGTTGTTTGTTCGTATCATAATCTCTCATCACTCTGGCATTGATATCCATCAAGTAGTTTATCTTTTCTGGAAATTCTTCTTTTTTGGGTGAAAACATCCCAAGTGCATGAGAACCGTATAAATATCTCATCATACTCTCTACACTGCCATCTATTCCATCTTCATCGTTATCAGAAGGATATATATATTGGTTTTCTTTTTCTAATTTAGATATATCTAATTCACCGTTCTTATCTAATATATCGTTGTCATATAAATCGCTCAACATGTTGGAATAATCTATCGTATATCTTAAAAATATACTGAAATGTTCTAATCTATTCTCGCAGAATATATCACAAGCACGGAGAATTTTACATAAATTTTTCTTTTGGAAATTCAAAACTGTTTCTATCTCGTCTGGACAATATCCTTCTCTGACAAATTCTATATTGCTGTGGTTGAACACTCGTGTCTTCATATATTCACGAACTTCATCTATCTCATTGTATTGCATATTCTCATCATTCGCTGGATATATATACGCTTTCCCACACCATCCTCGCCTCCCTGTATTCACATTATAATGAAATAATACATATTTATAGAAACCTTCTTTATTCACTTGATCATATGACTTGTGTTCATTCCCTGTTATAAAATCCATCATCACATCATCATCTATTATCTTTACAAAACATCCATACTCTCCATTATTACCAAAACCAACAAATACAGACAAAGGTTCTATTTCATTTTTGATATAAAATGGTTTTTGTTTGATCATACCATTTTTCAGGAATTCATTCATTTCAATTATCGTTTTCAGATACAAACAACACAATGATTGTCCTATACCATGAAGACATTCACTACTATCCAATATATCAAGAAGCGTATCTCCGTTATAGGTCAAGGACTTTACATGATGGATATGAAGAAACCGATTGAATTTGGAATTTGTTTTGGTTGTTTCTGATTGATTATAATAATAATAGTTTTCATTCCCATCATCGGTTTCATATAAATGCAACAGGTATTTCGACACCAAATCCTTGCACTTTGTGCTCAGTAAAAACCTACTCGAATCCATATCGAACGATGTAACTTGATCACTCATCATAATATATCCTAAATACCCTATCACATGCAATACATGTATATCTTTGAATAAATGTTCATAGATACGGCACATTTTCTCTTCATGTTCTCCTATCAGTGATAAAATACACCCCAAAGGAACAAAGTGTTTTTGATGACTGTTTGCTATTTTTATTTTTGCAACAATTTTCTCAATCTTCTTTAATTTTAACTCTGAAAGGTTTCCTAATTTGCGGATTATCTTGTCTTCTGAAAAATTCTCTTCATCATATATTTTGTTGGTTATTTCTTCATACTTAGTATTCCCTATATAATCCATCATATCTTCACACATTGAATTATATATCGATTGTAAGGATATATCATTGATGTATTTCAAAATAAAAGTGTATATGAATTTTATGATATGATACAGTTCAAGTTCATCTTTCCATATTCTACCTGCAGAGTGTTCATCAACACTTGCAAAACCCCTTTGAAAATTCTCTCCTTTTGAAGAACATATTAATCCTACCAAGTCAATGATGTTTACACCAAAACCATTTGATAACTTTAAAAATGTAAAACGATTACTGTCCATCAGGTTCTCATCGATGATTGTTAGAGCATTCTTTATCGTATGAGGATTCATATCTATGATTCTTTCTCTCATCTTTATTGGGTCTCTCTCCAGACCATCATCTGTAATCCTTCTGTATATTTGTGTGATATCTTCATGGGATAGTCTCTCCAATTGACTTCTTAACAATTCGTCATTCACATATGATATAGACTGAATACCATATAGAAATCCTATTTTAGTCGGCAATTTCTCCAATTCATTTCTGATATATTCATATTCACCTATCATCAGATACTCTTTGAATGTTTGTCCTTTTCTTATCACATCTTGTTTGTAATACTCATTCGAACTGGATAAAGTTAATTCACCTATATCATTCAACAACCAATCCGTTGAAGATTGAAATACATCTCCTAATAAAGCAGCAATTGATTGTGGTGCGAATACTTTATGAAATAACTTATACCATCTGCTCTCTCCGAATGGTTCATTCAAACGAAGATATGGAGATAACAAAACCAACCATATCAACCATTTTTTTTCGTATTTATCTACATTGTAATTGTCGTTGAATCCAGCAAAATGTAATATCATTTCTTTTGTATTTTTGAAAAAACCATATTCGTTGATTAAACCAACAGCAAAAATATACAACACATCCAATTCTTCATCAATTTCGTTTTTTTTGTTTTGAATAATTTCCATCTTTTTGGTCATATTATCTTGTTTTTCAAAGTAATCTTCTTGAATAAAATCATTCATCAAATATATAATATTTTCATTCTCTTCCAAAATATTTTTACTCTCTTTTAATAACTCTTCTTTTAATTGATGTATTGTGTCAAGGGATGGATATACGACTTCCGTAAATATTATATTCACGAACAATTCGTTGTTCGTCTCATAAAATGTTTTTACAAAATCCCAATATATATGTTGCCATTGGTTATAATTATCCATGACCAATTCTAAATCAATCTCATTTGAATTTGAATCCATAAAATTGGTTCTCATTTCTGGATATAAGATAAATATTTCTTCATTCAGTACTTTTACAAAATATATCAATAAGTATCGTAACGTCAATGTCAATACACCCATATCGTTGTCATTATTATCATAGTCCGTCCATATTTGAGAAAACATCATGTCAACCTCATGTTCAGTCCAAACATTATCCGTTTCACCAAATAATCCTTCTTTCACGACTCCATTATAACAAAATTTGAATGAATTACTCATTTATTATTATTTATCTTATTATATAAAATAATGTCTTTGAAATTATTACTCAAAGAGTTTTGGGATATCGTTCACAAGTTTGAAAAAGCTACAGATGAAACAGAAAAAAATGAATTAGGTCGTCAATTGAAAATGAAAAGAGAAGAAATACGCAACATAAAACCCGAGCAACCTAAATCTATCTATGATATATCACAGGATATTCCTTTTCAATACGATACTATGCCTTTAAAAATGTTTGCTCATGAGCATGAAACAAACTCTTCAAATAATCCTCAAGTACTCACCCAAATTTATAATTCAAACAAACTATTCACTTATATCGAACAAGCATTTCTCGAAATAAAAAGTTTTTGTTCTGTAAGATTTGATCAAATAAAAGATATCAAACAAAAGCAGTTGTATGCTATACATTTGCATAAAATGTTGTCCAATCTCAAAAATCTTCTGATATTTCACGACAAGACATTTTCTGTGAAAAAAACTAATATGCTTTTTTCAAAGGATATTCAAGATAATATCAACGAATTTGTAATCTCGAATCCAAATGAAAAAGATTTCCAAACAAAATTCTCTAAACTTTTATTGTCTTTGACAAACAGTCCATTTATTTGTAATCCACTTTTATAAACTCAATTTAGTGGTAAATGATTCAGTGATAGATGATAGACCTGATAAAACAGGGTTGTTTGTATCACATTAATAATCAACGATAAATATGTCCCTGAGAAAAAATTTATTTTTGTTATATTTATTTTGGTTTTTTTCATATGGCACATAAAATGTGTTTGCAACACATCTAATGGTTGTGTTATGATAGCCGATATAATTCCTGTTATTAGTCCAGTCAATCCTGTATTTTCAGGAAATATGAAACTGAAAAATGAATAGAGATAAAATTTAATTGCAGTTTCAGGAACATCATCTATCAGATAAGGCACCAATCCCTTGAAAAAACCTCTTACACCAAACGTTTGATGGACCCCTCTTATTGCTGATGATAAACAATCATATATCTCATTTTGCAATAGTTTGGTCAATACTTTCCCTGGAACTTTTATAAATGTTGCTATGAAAGATGATAACATGGATGCAATCATATATTTATCTGAACCGATTATTGTTTGTATATTGCCATACAAACAAAAATATATGGTTGCTGTTGTCATACATAGACACAAACCTTCTCTATAACCTTGGAATAAATTTCTTTTGTTCACTTGATTTGTATTTATCGAATTATCCGCAATTTGTATTCTTGTTTTATAAGTATCTAAAGGATATGTTGAACTATAAGCAATAGCGCTACCTATCAAAGCTGGTAATAATTCATACGTTGTACTTGCATATACCTTTGATTGTATTTTTCTCTTTGAAACATATGTAATGGTTACAAAAGGTCGCTGACAACAAATCATAGTCCAATATATTTTAGTTATAATATAAAAATTTGAATATTGTTTATTATTAGAATATAGTTTCAGTTTTTTGGTTATATATTTTTCAAAATGTTCATCGAAGACATATCTAAACTTTCTCATGTTTCGTTTGCAAAAATAAAAGTAAAATGTATTTTTTGTGACAATATCAGGGAAACCGAATACAAAGTTGCCCTTGATATCATTAATAAAAACGATGGAAAGTTTATGTGTAAGGATTGTTTTCTGCTCTCATCACAAGATGATATAGAACTTTTCAAATGCATCGATACACCTGAAAAAGCGTATTTGATTGGTTGTTGTTCTACAAATTTTACGGAGACCGACAAAGATGTTATCTATATCAAACCTATTTCAAACTCGTTTCAATGGATATATCCGATTCAGTGTATCGTCAAGGATCGTATCAAAACATCTTTGAAAAACAATGAAAAGTATTTCGAGATAACTGATCCTTCTATCTTGAATGTTATCGTGTCTGATAATATCCTGGACAAAATACCCAATGATTATCTAAAGTGGATTTTTATCAGAGGGGTGTTTGAAACATATGGGAACGTTACACAACCTTTATCGGATAACGACATACCAACATGTTATATCAAATCTAATTCTGAGTTGTTTTTGCAAAATATATCCAATTATATCAACATTCCATGTTCTATTAAGAATGAAACATTGGAATTTCACAATACGAATGCTATTGATTTTCTTGGAAAAATATACACTAATCCTTGTGCTATAAAAAATAAAACAAAGTATGACAATTATATGAAATGGTTATCAAAAACTCCTTCTGGAATTTTACCGTTGTGTTCTGTTTTTAAAACGGATGTTCATGCTTGTATCCCATCTAAAGCAAAAGAATCTGACGCTGGTTATGATCTCACAATCATCAAAGTCGCTAAAAAGTTTTCGAATATGACAACTTTATACGATACTGGTATTCAAATTAATGTATCTCATGGGTTTTATGCTGAAGTCGTCCCAAGGAGTTCGTTATCAAAAAGTGGTTATATGTTAGCGAATAGTATTGGAATCATTGACAATAGTTACCGAAATAATATATTTATTGCTTTGACAAAAATAGACCCTGATGCTCCTGATTTAGAACTACCTTTTCGTTGTTGCCAATTGATATTCAGAAAACAAATCAATATGATAATACAAGAAGTGGTTGAACCTTTCGATAAAACCACCAGAAATACAGGAGGATTTGGAAGTTCTGGATAATATTTTTTCATCGTGGTCTTTTGCTTGTCGTAAAACCACAATCACGACAAATATAATACCAACCTACTTTATGGTAATCTCCATCTGATTCACAAATATATTCTTTGTGTTGGCATATGGAATAGAGTTTCTCTTTTTCTATTTTTAACTGATTTTGTAGTCTTTCTAATTCATTGGTTTTGATGATTATGTCTTCTTGTATTCTTCTTACAATATCTCTTTGTTCTTCCATCGATTGGTTTATAGTGTATGAAATGTCTTTAAACCATTCATCAACCGTGTCAACAATGGCGATATTTTTTTGCGAAACTCTTTGATTGCATTTGGCATTTCCTTTTCTACAAACTCTATGCCATACATAAACTTTGTACACTTTGCAGGGTCTTGTTCGACATCTGTGAAACAACTTATGATTATATAGAAATAGTAATCCAATACATGAAATACACTGCAATATTCTAAATATTGTTCCAAAACAATATCCAACATTTCATCGAGACTAGCAAAAACGATATTCTCATAGACGGTTGTCCCATCTGCATTCAAAGTGAATGATAAGGATTTCTGATGCAAGTTCGTTTCATATGGCATTTCATTCCATTCTATCACTCTATTATTATCTGACGATTCATCAAAATCCAAACATAAATCTATATCTATTTTCATTGAATTTGTGCATTTCATCGTTGCTTTATTTATGATCAGTTCCGCGATGTCTTGTGCCATTCTTTATGTATATGTGTTGTATGCTTAAATATTTTTTTCTAGTTTTGGTTGAAATTAAAAAAAAATTGAATTTACAATCAATCTATATCCTACAAGAACAACCACATATCATCTCACACAGAACACACAAACCAGTTCAAGGTCAAAGATGACTTCTGCCATGTCTATGGATGCCATGATGGCGGAACTCAATCGTCTCAAGGCCGAAAACGATTCCCTCAAGAAGCAAGTCCATCGTCCAATCACTATCAAGGTAAGTGAAAAAGGCGCTGTTTCTGTTTATGGTATCAATCGCTTTCCCGTGACTCTTTACGCACAACAATGGCAGAGACTTCTCTCACAAGCAGAAGATATCAAGACCTTCATCGAAGAGAATGATGAACTTTTGCAAAAGAGATCCTTTGCTCCACACATGCCTCCTCAACAGAACGACTCAAATAACTAAAAACAAAAAAAACAAAAAACAAAAAAATATTTACAACATACAACTTGTATGTTGTATTTATTACTTGACTTTCATTTTCAGCACAACAATATGACCGGTACAATTATAGACATTACTGCACGTCATCATCGTATTGTTTATTATCGAACTATCACTTATTCCAATATCACATAGAACACTCGGAGTGATACCAACAGCAAACGAACCATTTCTCAACGCATATAGCAACCCTCTCATAGGCGACTTGACCATCATAAGTAGATTTTGGTTATCATATTCTGCTATACACAAGTTGTCCATATAATCACGATAATACATATGTTCATCCTCATAATCCTTTGTACACCTATATTCTGACAAATTAATCATCTGTTGTTGTATAATTTCGTTGGCATTCTTGGATGTTATTTCTTCTCCTTCTTCTTCGATGATGAAACCTTTGAGATTGTCATCTACTATTTCTGCGTAATTACTTCTGTCGTCACCCTTTGTTACATCGAACAGTCCTATTTTATAGTCCTCATTATTGATGAGATTTTGAATACCTTGTAATCTTTCAGAGTAAATATATTGTTCCAACATCACTGACCTCTCAATCTGTTGAAGCATATTAACGTTCGAATAGTGGATGGTTGTCATAGTTGTCATTGAAGGTGTGTGTTCGTCTACACTACTACCTTGTTCCCTTTATATACTTCTTTCATCTCTGTCTATGCCTTTGCAAATATATTGCGCATTTGGTTTTGTTTTGTTATTTTTTGCTTTTTTTTGCTTTTTTTTGCTTTTTTTGGCGAAAACCAACTTTCATATAAATATAGATGTATCGCAACGTGATTAGAGTATAATGGAGCAAGAACTACACACATTATTTCGTGCTATTGGACTAACAGAAGATTGTATTGGGTTATGTTTTATGAATGATAACGAATCATCGTACAAGAGTAAAAATATCATTCCAAAATCATGTTTAATAGAAATAGATAACCTATCGGCATTGAATGCATTCCATGATGCTATTTTTCAAGTTGCTAGGGAACTTGCAGAAGATTCAGATGTTTCAGAATATATGGAAGTTGTCAAGTTTGCAAATGAAGAGTTTTTAGAAATACTTTCTCGCAAAACTTTTGACGCATCTCTTTTTTTCAGGTTTGGAGATGGAACGATTGCCGTTAAGGTTGATGAAGATATTTTAGGTTTCTTCAATGTAAGTGACAGAATAAACACAATAAAATATTTTGAAAGTATTGGTTGTTTGGTATTGATCCTTATGAATGCTAAAATAAATTAATTACCTATGGATTAATTAAATAAGATTGTCATTATGTATATCGTTGGTCATTATATCATTCTCACAGAACTTTTAGAAAACTTTAAAGAAAATACATTTGATATAGAAAGGTTGCGTCAAGGATTATTATATCCTGATTTACCCTGTGGAAAATACGAATTTCAAGGAACAAAAGTTTCAATGGTAGATAAACACGTGTGTAGTATCAAGGACATCAAGTCTTTGCTTCATACAAACTATTTCAAACCTTTGTTTCAGTCTCATAGAGGGGTATATGCGTTTCTACATTCAATGTCATGGGATCCTTCTCTTAATGTAAAACAAGTTCGAGATAAAATCATTCAATATATCATGAACTTTGTTGTGCTTTCTGTTTATGACGATAATATATTCAAAAAACCTTTAAGAAATGACCTTATCAAATCCAACGAATTTTGGATTGGTATCGTTTTACATATTATCATGGACTCATATTCTAAAGCACATACTATAAGATTGAATATTCCAACAAAAACACCTTCTCAAAAATATTTCTTAAAACATAAAGCTTTCAAGGATGAAATAAAAAATGTATTAATAAATATCAAGAATAATATATATAATCCTCAAGAATTGAAAGAAGTTCTTTTCACTAAATTCGATAAAGAAGAAGAAAGAATATATATCACAAAAAGAATAAAATATATTTATGCAACCTACAAAATGAATGTATTTGATAAACAGATAAAAAATGTATCAAAAAACTTTTATAAAAAAAAATCGGTCAAAGTCAAAACGAAAAATACATATGATATTACAAACTTTCAATATTATAACGATCAAAAGTCATTATATCACAAACAATACGATTTTTTGTTGTATGTGAGAAAATATAAAGGATTATACGAAAGAATGATACAAGAATGTAAAGTTGTATTAGATTTATTCAAACAAGTTAAAGAAGGACATTTGACACCTAAACAGTATGCTAATCAAATTTATACTCATCTTGTTTCTCATACGTTTCATATTGCAGATGATGATTTGAAACAAAAAACAGGTGTAGTTTACGACACTCAATAAATCATTTTCCAACGCATCGTTTAGACGTCAACTTTATAAATATATTTATCATTTAATCACAATGTTTGCAAAACTACCATAGGTAAGTGCATACCATCCATCAGATTTGTTGTTCGAATTTGATAATATAGTTTGCTCATTCTTTTTGATGGATGCACATAGTTTATTTATACCAATTCCATCCGATTTAATCCATAAACCTGAATAGTATAATGGAGTTTTACTGATAAATATATTATTTTTGATATCTTTAACTGTTGAAGGTATGAACAATCTGGGTTTTTTGTATGGAAGCAATGCTTGTGTCCTTCCGTAAGCATACCAAGTCGGATACAATTCCGTCTTTCCATTATCTCGCATCTTTAACATGTTTTTATAGTCATTAAGGTATTTGGCACATTTAGGATATTTTTGCAAAAACATATAATCAATAACAACCTTTTCATCTTTCACTAAATATGGGTATATTATTCTATGTATTTGTTTTTTGGATACCTTTAATATATTTTGACAAGATTCTTCCTCTATCTTGTATTTCTTTCCTTCTTTCTCGAAGTGTATATATCCTTGCTTCAACACATAATTTTTAATGACAAATACGTGATCGCATAAAGTCATTATCCCTATTCTGAAGTATACATTACTTTCTTTCTTATCTATTTTGTGTGGTATATATTCTTTGTATTCTATTTTTTTTAGTCTCTTTGAGATATCATTTCCGTACATATAACAAGTATTAGGTTTTCTACTGACAACTATAATGCATGTATATGTAAGAACATTTGGAAATATCTGTTTGTCTTTGAAGTCTATTAATACTCTTATTCGTCTTTCGTGGAACAAAAACTTTTTCAGTTTTCCCAAACTTTTGTTATATAGAAATGTATTTGGACATATAAAAACCATCAAACCATCGTCTTTTAATAAATCACAACATTTCAGTATAAAATATGCGTATAGATTGGTATTTCCATAAATGATATCTGGATAATCGTTCTGCATCTTGGAAACAGATGCTTTACTCATGTTCTGTACACTAACATAAGGTGGATTTCCTATGATGTAATCATATTTTATGTTTGTTGAGAACTCTAAGAAATCCTGACATTTGAATTTTGCATGAAGAAAATTCTTTTTGCAATATTCAATAAACGTGCAATCTATGTCTATGCCTAGGATGTCATGTTTTTTGTTGAGTAGTTTTATGATACTGCCATCACCACAAGAAGGCTCTAAAATTCGTTTAGGGTGTTTCGAATCATCTATAAATGACAGCATATATTTGACTATATGTTCTGGGGTGAAAACAACACCTCTTTGTTTCACCTTGTTCATTACTTATATATCATATTTCTTTTTCTATTGATGATATTATTTTGTCACAAAAATGGTCGAGATGTTTGAAGAAATCAAAACCGTTGGGTTGCGTATCAAATGTATTATTACGTACTACTTCTGTCACATAATCATGTAGATTACTATTGCTATGTAATGTTTTTGGATGTTTCATTTTATTTGGATTGATGTTGATTAGAGTGATGGATATATCATCAGGAAGATTTAATGTATCTGCATTTCTTAATTTTTCATACTTACTAGTTTTAAAATTATCAAATCTGGTTATTTTGTGTGATTTGTTGAAATATGGAATCTTGTCAAAAGTGAATAAAATATACCAAAAGTGTCTTTCTGGATGTTGAGCCTTCAGATTCATACATTCACCTATCAAACTTTCGAAATAATTGTTTTCATTCTGTTGATAGTTACTCATAACAAATTTGACTGAGGCAATTCCATAAACCTTGCGTTTGTACCTTATGGATATATCCACATTTTTGTCATAAAATATTCCAGGTATTCTATCTTCTCGTCCTGGCAATGACTTGATTGTAATATGACTTATATTTCCTTTTTCTTTTATTTTTTTATATATTGCACAAGCAATATACGAATGTAATATCTTTAATTTTTGATTACTTCTTTCACCATACTTAAGATACGATTCTATTGAACTTTTCAATACTTCCAACAACTCTTTTTCCGTACAGTCAATACCTTTGTCACATCTATCACTTATATGAGGTGATTGTTTGTTTAGATATTTTGATTTCTTCTCTGTCTTTATAGTGTTGGTTGTATTGTTTTTCTCAATGATTTGAATTAGATCACATAAAGTTTCTTTTGTAAGAGAACTTTTTTTGTAATGCCTTGGAATATCTTTGTATACTTGAAGTTTTTTGATATTTTTCAAAGACATTTTATTGCAATCTTCGAGCATTTTATTAATACAAATAATTTATTCGCTCAGTTAATTTAAAGATTTTACTTAAATATAACCATATGTAATATTTGTTTTTATACTGATATAAAGACATATGAATTTATAATTTCATATCAGTTTGTTATGATGAAAAATATTGCAATTGTGTTTTCGCTGTTCTTTGTATTCTGTAATGCACAAATTCAATATCATCCTTCTCGACTTTTGGTTACTTTGAACACCGAAAGTGTATCTGGACTGAATACCAATAACATAAACTTTAAAAGATATGGGGTTAATGTGTTGAAAAAGTATGACAATCTGAATGGAAACATCTTGACTGTGCAAGTAAGTGATGGCACATCTCTTGAACGAAAGAAAAGACAACTTGAAAGACTTTCTGAGTTCTCATTGGTAGAATATGATTATGTCGTCAAATCTTCATACAAGGATGGAAACTCTTCGGTTGACCTTTATGGACTCGATAAAATCAAAGCACCATGTGCTTGGAATAGGTTTGGTTATGGTTCTTGTTCCACTAAAGTTTGTGTCATTGATACTGGAGTAGATTACAATCATGATGATTTGAATGCTAATGCTTGGTTGAATTCTCTCGAATTTGGTAAAACGACAAATATTGATGACGATTCGAATGGATATCGTGATGACATCCGTGGAATCAATGCTATTACAATGACAGGTGATCCTATGGATGATAATCGTCATGGAACACATTGTGCAGGTACAATTGCAGCAACCATCAATCGAAAAGGTGCTATTGGGGTTGCTCCCAATACAAAAATCATTGGTTGTAAATTCCTATCAGGTAGTGGTTCTGGATTTACTTCAGATGCAATCAAATGCATTAATTACTGTAAAGGCATTTTTGACAGAGATGCAAGGGAAAATCCTTTCGCACAGAAAACAGGCATTTACAGTAATTCTTGGGGTGGTGGTGGATTTAGTGCAACCCTTTATAATGCTATCCGTCAAGCAGATACAGGACTTACGAGAGGACTTTTCGTATTTGCTGCAGGAAACGATGGGGTGAATAATGATGTATCATTCACATATCCTGCTTCATATAATCTGAGTAATATTGTGAGTGTTGCAGCATCAGATTCTCTTGACAGACTTGCAAGTTTCTCCAGTTATGGTAGGACTACTGTAGATATTGCAGCTCCTGGTGTTAGTATCTATTCAACACTGCCGAATAGATCTTATGGTTATCTATCAGGGACTTCAATGGCAACTCCTCATGTTGCAGGTGTAGCTGCTCTATTGGTCAGCAGAAAACCATCTGCACAAACAGAAGAACTCAAAAATGCTCTGCTTCGTGGAGTGGATGTCGTTCCCGCATTTGTACCTAGAATGGTCAGTGGTGGACGACTGAACGCTGTAAAGTCTTTGAATGTTCTACTAAACACTAATGTTGTATGTTGATTGGATTTGTTTTCATATAAACAAATCCATATATCGTAAATCCTAATAAAGACATCAATGAACCCAACATTATGAAACATATAAATTTCTTTATTATAATATTCATTTCTATATGATTTTCAATTCGTCTGCAATCGGATTGAATTTCTAAAGGTGGTTGTATATTCATATTGCTACGACATAAAGGACAATTTTTATGACCTGCATTTACGATTTCATCTATGCAATGTTTATGAAACGTATGTCTGCAATTTTCTAATGTTAATTTTTCTTCAGTTTCGTTGTATATGTTTAAACATATACAACATTCATCAGATATTGTAATACTCATTTCATCCATTTTTATTATTTATCCTATCTTTCTTTTATATTTTCAACATTCAACGAACTTTTGTTCCTAATCCAGATGGAGATATGGATAATTTATTTGGATCTTTTGTTGTTTCGTTTGTAGCATCATTTCCATCCTCTCTTTTTATCAACCAAATAGAACCACCTACTATCAACGAAAATAATAAAGGACCTAATGTCATTAATATTTCTTCCATTCGTTGCATTGTAGTTTATTCATACAATACAAAATAAAAAATTATTTTTATTTACATTCCACAAATCTTACATTTCTTACAGAAAACTCTCGTTCATATGAAAATTGTGGATTGCACCATCCACCCCAAGGTTCTGGTATATTTGGTTTTTTTGGTCCTTGTGACCATAATGAAATCTTTAGATATTGTAATCTTTTAGGTATTCTTGTTGTGGATATGTGAAGTTTTTTATTTCTCAAATACCATGTAATGTGATTGATACGCCAATTCATAGAATAAGTATGATAATCTGTATACGTTTCAAAATTCTTTTGTCCTGTAAGCGTTTTTAATTCCTGTGGGGTTATCGCTTTATTCAAATTACCACCTTTTTTACTTTGTAAATCAAAATAATTCAACCATAAAGTACCTCTATTTTTTGCTGGTATAGAATTAATGAATTCTATATCGATTTCATCATCTCTCACATTTACTGCACTTTTACTGCTTTTTAAATAAAATGCTCCTACTATACCTGCATCAGCATTCGGTTTTATTTCTGCAGTTATGATCGTATAATTAAATAATCTTTTCGAGTTGATACGACCACCATCACACGAATATGGATTCATTTTTATTCGCATCTCTGAACCCCACATTTCAACTCTATTGCCCCATGGAACTTCAAAATTATTCCAATCTAAACTTAATTTTTTAATTTCACATCTTTGTAAAATATCTGTTAAATAGTACAGAAATACAAATCCTTTATTATCTCTTCTACAATTTATTTCTGAAACCTTTTTTTCTGGATTAGGCACATTATTCACACAAAAGCATTTGATATTATCATAGCCAACGAATGCATATTCTCTCTGAATACAAGATTCACGACAATTATTAAAATTCATTGGCACTAAACCATTCAATTCTACATTCTTTTTTGAAAAACATCCAACATAAGATGCATGTATTTGTCCTTGAGAAACTTCAATGAATAAACCTAAAAATAATATTAAAAATATCATGTTTTATGATTAATGTTTTATTTCTTTATGTCTAATTATGAATATATAATATATGACTACTCAAATCTGGAAACATATGCCTAGAGATATTCTTTTTCAATATATTCTTTCTATAGACTTAAAAATCAAATTAAAAATACCGCCGAGTAAATTTTCAAGAGCATTCCTCAAAGATTATGATAAAAAATTATTTTGTATTCAAAAAAAACCTCTTATCCGTGAAATCTTATATGACCATCAAAAAAATCTTATAAAACTAGAGTTTGATATTCTTTGGAATTCAAATAAGTTTTTTTACAAAATTCAATATCATATCAATCCTTTTCATGAAGAAAAAATATATACTTTCATACCTGAACCAGAATGTCAAGATAATTTTTATGTTTCTGTGTTTATTTCTGATATACCATCTCAAGGTAATAGAAAAATCAAAACTTTTTACATGACTAGATATCCATCATTGAACAATTTTTGTTTCGTATCATAATGTTTTTTTATTTTTTTCAAAATAGACACAGACGTATCATTCTTATCAAAATGTATCGGAAACCAATTCTTTCTCTGAGATGGGTTTTCTAAATTTACATGACTATCATCTACAAAAATAAATTCTTCACAAGGAGCAAACATTTTCTCAACTCTATCATATGCATTGTTTTGAGGTTTTAGGAAATCTAAACTATGTGGCCATATAATTTTTTCATCTTTCGTAAGTTCTTCCAACTCCCCTAATTCTCCAAATTCTTTCACCCAATTCACATGTGCATTCGTGAATATATACCAAGACATATTTGTATCATTTGCAAAATCGAATATTTTATTGAAATCTCTTAAATGTTTTTTCGTATCTTCGTCATATAGTTTATGTAATCTTTGGATGGACTTTTTATTGAAAACAAATTCGTTATATTCTTCCAATGTTGTATTTACTCCAAATAATTCATTCATCATCGTAACTGTATGTCCGTATTTTGGATAATATTTTTGATTCACTTTTTCACAAACATGCAATGGTAACATCGTATGTTTTTTAACGAATTTAGATGACCTATTATTCTGATAGTTTGTTAAATATCTATTCTTCAACAATACGCCATCAAAATCCAATAAAATGATTGACATTTTATTAATAGTTTTATTATATTTTTAAATATTATACTATAATAAATATCATGATGGATATGATGACAGTTTGGATGGTTCTCACAATTCTTACAATTTTCTCTGCAATCATACTTTTATCTCGTAATGAAGGATATCAATCTTATTGTGATCCTAAATATTGCGACTCAAAATTAAACACTGCACATGCAATTCAAGCAAACGCTTATAATCAATATCCTCAAATATCTTATGTAGATTTCGAACATAAAGACATCAACATACCTGATCCAGATTTAGATGACGTACAAGGTAATCCTAATGGTTCGTCAGTTATCAAGTCTACTCCTGCAGAATATCAAAGTTCTTGTCAAAAATGTATACCCAAAAATAAACCAGAATTTAATCCTTTACCTGCAGAAGAACATCACAATATATCAAATGAAGAAATTGACTATGATGTTAAAAATTATGGTGTCACTTGTATGAAACTAGATTAATTACAATCTTTTACGATTTTATCTTGTATCCATTGTTTTTCTTTAGACATATCAAAAACAGTCTTGATATTAGTATCATTTTTTTCGTCATAACCTATCAATTCATAATGATTTTCGTTGAGAAGTGCTAAAATCATAAATCTATCTTTACAAATTGTATCCATATCCAATGATACTACATGTTCTGGTTTGAATACATAGAATTCAATATCTAATATATCTCTCATAAACTTCAATGTCATTTCATTACCCCAAAAAGTATGATCCGTTTTTTGTATATTCTTTACGAAATCTTCTCTTTTCATATCTTTTGTTGGTTTTATTTCCCAATTTTTGAAATGTTCTGGAATTGCACTATAATAATTTACATAAGTATCAAGCATTGAATCATATGTATCATCGGATATATCATTTTCTATCCTATCTGCAACTTTATTTCGTAATATTTCTGCAGTTATATCTTTATCTCCTAATCCAAGTGCAATCGCATGAAACTGACAAGAACCATCTGCAGGTACATTATGAACTTTGAATTTTTGGTCAAAAACAGACCATTCATCTCCTAAAGTATTTATATCTTTCCATCCTCCTTGTTTTTTGGTTTGTGTCTGTGTTTGTTCTTTGGTTTGTCCTTTGGTTTGTCCTTTGGTTTGTGTTTGTTCTTTGGTTTGTGTTTGGGTTTGTCCTTTAGTTTGTGCCTGAGATTGTCCTTTGGTTTGTCCTTTGGTTTGTGTTTCGGTTTGTCCTTTGGTTTGTGTTTGTGTTTGTTCTTTGGTTTGTCCTTTGGTTTGTCCTTTGGTTTGTGTTTCGGTTTGTCCTTTGGTTTGTGTTTCGGTTTGTCCTTTGGTTTGTGTTTGTTCTTTGGTTTGTGTTTGGGTTTGTCCTTTAGTTTGTGCCTGAGATTGTCCTTTGGTTTGTCCTTTGGTTTGTGTTTGAGTTTGTTCTTTGGTTTGTTCGTGTTTAACCAGTTCAACTTTTATTTCTGTATTTGATTGGTCAAATATAGATATGTATTCTTTACCTTTCTTTGTTGTTATCAATCTATACTCATTCTTATTTCTGTCATGGTCTAAAATGATAAATTGTGTAATTTCATTTGTATTAGAGTTTATGATTTTGGAATTGTATTTTTTAACAATATATTCATCATTTTTCCCATTGTTTCCAACAAAGTAAATATCTACTTTAAAAGTCAATATAATCAAATCTATCAAATGTGGACCTATTAATTCATCAAAAGTAGAATTCGATATATAGTTTATGATTTTTTCACGTGTGTTCAAATCATTTGAATCATAAACTTTTATCAAATCTTCTTCTTTAATTGCTGTATCATTATTAAGAGTTTCTATTATCTTTTTGACGATATTTTGATATTCCGAAAATTTAAATGCTTCTAATAAAGAGAACATAAATGTTTTGGGTCCATCACTCAACGATAAGATATAGAAATTTCCTTTCAATTTATCATACTTTTCCCATTTTGCATATTTCGTTTCAAACTTTACAAAATCTTTTTTTGTGTCGAAAACGATTTGGATTTGATTGTTTTCTTTATACCCTATCAAATCATATTGCAAAGATTTCTTTTTATCATCAACGGAATATTGTAATATAACAAATCTTGAATATGGACTTTTGTTGAATGTCTGTGTAAAATCATTCTTGTTTCTGTCAAAAACCAATATATTACAATCAAATGCTGTTTCTAATAATAATAATGTATTCTCATCACCAAGTATAGTACTCCCTAGTTCTTTTTCTATAACATCAACCAAATGTTGTTTTAATATATCTTGATTGTTCAAGTCAGCATTGCTTACATTTTTGAACACATTGTACAACTCTTTTATTATTTTTCCATTGTTGGTCTTATCTGTTTGTTTTTTATGTCTCTGTATATAGTTTGATATTATTTTATTCAGCACATCTCTAGGAACTTTATCTATAGATTTGATTATTTTGTCTTTTACTAAATCTATATTTTCATTTTCAAATGTAGTATTTGTTTTTCCTAATAATTCTTGTTTGAAAACCTCACCAATTGCCAAAAATTGTGAATCTATTCCACCGCCTACTTCCTTGTAAAAAAATTCAGAACCAAGACTTTCCAACGTAGTCCATTGTTTTTCATCAAATGTGTCGTGATAATTTGTTTGTATTACATTGTTTTGTTTTTCAGGGACTTTTGTATTATTGTCTTTTTTATTTGTTTCTTCAACTTTAACGTTTTGTTTTTCAGGGACTTTTGTATTTTTATTATCTTTTTCTTGAACTTTAACATTTTGCTTTTCAGGGACTTTGGTATTATTATTATCTTTTTCTTGAACTTTGACGTTTTGTTTTTCAGGGACTTTGGTATTACGAATTCCATCTGGTTTTGATGCTTTAGGATAAAACGGTTCTCGTGTATTACCCAATGGTGGAATTCTTGGATATTCTGTTTCCAAAGGTGGTGCAGAAGGTTCTTCAATAATCCTTGCAGGTAATATATATTCAGGTTTCTCAGGCATTATAACAGGAACTTTTGCAGAAGATGTATTTGGAACACTCCCAGGTCTTATCATATTTCCAACGATTTTATCAAAAAACATATTGTAAACCACTAATGATGATAAAACAACAGGTGGTATATAATAAAGTAATGGTGTAGCCATTTATCGTATTTATTAAACTTATATTATATAAAATTTTCAATTAATATCTAAACACCAAATAAAAATGGATCATCTCTATATCGTTGTGTTTTTATTAGCACTCATAACATTATCGGTATTTTTGCAAACTTATCGTCTTTTCGAATTGTATACTGAAGAATGTGATACATATTCTGCATTACAAAAACAAGAATCCAAAAAATGTAAAGATAATGAAAAATTATTATGGGTTGGAAAACCATCTGAACCAAAAAAACCTTTTTGTGACGAAAAATGTCCCGAAGGATATACCTTTGACTCTTTCGGAAACATTTGTAAAAATGATAAAACAGGAGACAAATTCACACCTGAAAGAACGGAGCTCACCGATATCTGTCCTCAAGGAATGACTTATCTTCAAGGTAATTGTTATGAACCATGTAAAACAAATTATAGTTTAAAGCAGATGTCACAACCTTTTTGTGTAAATCCATCTAATCCAGCAGAAGATTATGCAGCAATATCAAGTGGAAACAAAAATTCTTGTCCTTCAGGACAATCCTCAATATCAGATAAAAATGGAAACTGGTATTGCCATAAGAATTGCCCTAGAAATTATGTAGCTTCTTATGATGAAACTACAAAAAAAATCAATTGTAAAGGCAAAAAGAATAGAAAAGATGATACGGTTGTAGTTGATGCAAACAAATATGATGTTTGTCCCTCAGGTCAAACATTCTACGAAAACTCTTGTTGGACAACTTGCAAACCGAATTTTGATTTACAACAAAAAACGATTCCTTCTTGTTCTACATGTTCTTCATGATTTTTGCTTAAAGAAATGATATGCAAATAAAAATATATGAGTGCATGTTTCAACAAAATACTTTTTCGTGGAAATCACAAAGATATCGATGTTCTCTCAAAATCAAACATGAATTTTCACAAATTAAGAAAGTTGCCTTTTATCCCTCGAACACAAACAGAAAAAGAACGTGTTTATTCCGAATATTGGGGAATTATCACAGAACCAGAAATCATCAAAATCACAAAACATGACAATGGAATCGAGTTGGAAGTAGAACTTATCACATATGAATACCCCCCTTTTCCATTATTGTCATATTTGTCAAACAAATTTTACAGAATGGAAATTCATTTGGAGTTTTGGAACCCATTGATATCGGTTGGTTATTATATCATAGGATATAATCAACTATCTCGTCGTGAATGTGTATATAATATTCCTTTAATAGACTTTGACAATTTCATCAATAAAGTAAAAGAAATGAAATGGGCATCTGAAGAAGATATTGAATTGATTTATGGATAAATATTCAAAAACGTGAGAGAATATATATATATTGGTTGTATCTCCCTTATTTTCCGTTATTCTGTTCACGCAGTTTGTTTGCGTGTTCTACGAGTTCGTAAATATGAGGTGAAATGATAAATCCGGTCTCACTCAATTCATAGTGTGCATTCCAACCGCTAGACCGTAAAATATCTAATGATTCTTGTGCTATAGATGAGTAAGCAGATGTGGATATTGGCACAACGTATTTATTTGTTTTTGCAGACCCCCCTGTTTGATATGTTTTACATTCTTGATATAGTACCATATCAGTATCTCTAATGGAAAAAAGACATACTTCATCACTGAACTTGAAATGGTATTTTGATGGCCATATACAAGGAGCAATATAACCCACAAAACCATGTTGGGAATACATCATCTTCAAAAACATGACGCGTTCAGCATCCATATTCTTTTCGCTAAATCTATAACGATTGTAATAAAAAGCTACATCATCATATATGCTTTGTGTTTGTGATTGTATTGGTATTGGTTTGATATTGCAGAGATTTTCAAGATATTTTTGTTGTGAATCTTCATTTGGAAGTCCTATAGGCACAAGTAATCTCATTTTTGTTTTGTACGAATCGGGATATCGTTTGAAATAATTATTCAAAAAATCCATAAAACAAGATTGAAAGTATGGACTGGTAATGTTGATGAGTTTTAATGGGTTTTTTGTGACGATTTTGTGAACATGTCGACCATACATTTTCGCCGTTTGTTCTTCTTGACTGAACCAAATAGGTTTATTGTAATTCATATCGAATTTCTTGGTAGTCATGCCTTTGTAAAGTGTTTCATTTGCTGGCAAAAGGTAAGAGAATAATTGTGTATTTTGTTCCATATATAAAGTATAAAGAACAAATATATAATATGAACCGCATGGGATATAGCAAGTTGCAAAACATGTGATTTCTCTATGGACAACTTGAATAAGTATTTAAAGAGTAATAGAAAAAAGTGTATATAAAATGAAAAACATCGTTTCAAATATTTTTTATCAACTTTGTAAAACCAAATTTCAACATGTGAAAAACAAAACACCAAACAATATCATTTATGTAAAAATGCAACAACAACAACCCCAAAAAGACAAAAAATCTTTAGATATCAATAAAGAACAAGAAACGAAAATAAACTCAAGAGAAGATTAGATTTTGCGTGTATATTCACTTTTGTTATTATTTTTCTATATTAATGTTTTTGACTCCTAATTCTGTTTCGAATACCAATTCTCATAAAGTATTGATTTCATGTGAAACAAAAAATTTTGTAACTGAACATTCGCTGAAAATGAAAACCGATTATGACAAGTCACGTGTCATCCTTACATATTTAGAAAATTATGGACAACTTATTGCTAAAATAGGTGATAAACAAAGCAATTTGCAAAAAGAATATGAAATATCTCAAAAACTTATTAAACAAAGGGGATACATACGTTTTTTATGTTTCTTCAATTGCACCGATGATTTTTTGAGACACCCAAATACCACAAATAATCAACTTTGTAAATCAAACAATACAAAAAAAACAATGGACGTAATTATCATGCCCTTTTATGAACTTGGTTCTCTTGCTGACTACAAATGGAACTCTCAAAATATAGATGAACTGAAGATTTGTATAAAACAATTATTGCTTTTTTCATGTGTTAATTTTCAGAGATATGGATTCATTCATGGTGATTTACACGCCAAAAATGTTTTGTTGAAATCTATACAAGATAAAAAAGTGTATCCTATCAAATACAAAATTAATGAAACATACTTCATGATATCGCGGTCTCTGTTTGACATTGTCATCATGGACTTTGAAAATTCTTGTTTCGATATAAAAAATATCAATCTGTTTTATATTGATCTTACTAAATTCTTTAGTTTGTTGCCTACTTTCATCAAAGACATAAATCTATCAGTTGTTCATAAATGTATTGCTACAATAAATGGTCATGCTATGAATATGGATACAAAATTTGATATGTTGTTGAATCAACTTTTCACTCAGATAGATTTATTATAAATATGACAGAGTTTTAAATTTTTTTAATTTTATCAAAAATTCTTAAAAATTTGATTCAATTTATACAATAATATGATAACAAATATATAGAGACAACATTCATATCACAATGGATAAGATGGATAAAATTTACGGTTGTGCTCTCGGTGCTATTACTGGAGATGCTGCAGGAGTATCTTTAGAATTTTACGATGGAAAGATAACGGACGATGTCGTACAGAAAGCGATGACCATGCCAGGAGGTGGAATTTTTAGAATTGGTCCCGGACAAATATCGGATGATAGTGAATTGGCATTCTCGCTCGCCTTCTCCATCATTCAAAATAAATGTTACAAAAGTCATTACGCACTTCGTTTTTATCAACAATGGTTGCAATCCGAACCATTCGATGTCGGGTATACTTGTTCATCCGCATTCAAGAAACCTGCAAGTTTAAATTACGATTCGCAATCCAATGGTGCTTTGATGAGAATATGGCCTATTGCTATCTTTTGTGCGAATCAATCAGAAGATATCATTGCACATATCGCTCGTGAAGATGCGTTGGTATCTCATCCAAATAAGGTTTGTCAAGATTGTAATGTTGTCTATTGCGTTGCCATCGTAAATCTGATAAATAATCTTAATGGAAATCATAGTGAATGTATCAATCATGTCAAAACATATATTCAAAACGAAAAAAATAATATTTGCGATACCGTAAAAGAATGGTTCCATCAAGCAATAACGATGGAGGATGATGAAGAAATCATCTGTAAAAAAAATATGGGTTGGTGCAAATGGGCTTTCATACTTGCGTTTCATTATCTTGCAAAGGGTTTCGATTATGAAACTTCCATCAGAAAAACCCTTCTCAAAGGTGGTGATACAGATACGAATGCTTGTATCGTTGGCGGTCTCATAGGTGCTTCTCGTGGAATATCAAATATACCAGACTATATGAAGAAACCTGTTTTAGAGTTTGATTGTAGTAATATCAAAACAACTGGCGGTCAATTGCGTCCAAAACTATTTATACCCAACCATTATAGATATATTTGTGATAAACTTGTTTCTCTTTAAACTCGTTTAAATTTATTATGGGACATCTTCCTTTTTCTAATGTATTCTCTAGATTTGAGAAATTTGGCTATACGTTTTGACTTGACTAAATTTCGTAGTTATAGAAAAACAGCAGAACATTTAGGGTTACAAAAGTCATCTATTCATAGATGGGTAAACTCATCTCCAATTGTCAAAAGAAAACAACGAACAAGAAAAATTACCAATAGTATTCTGAAATATATTGAAAACACACTTCAAAAATGCCCTTTTACGACATTGAGAGAACTCCAATGGCGTGTAAAAAAAGAATTCAACCAACATTTATCTACTGCAGGACTTCATCTATCTATAAAAAGAATTGGATTCACTCGAAAGGAAAATATACAAAAGGAAAATATAAACAAAAAAAGTTTCAAGGAGTTTATTGACAACCTTCCAAAAACTCATGCGACACATATACTTATGGTCAATGTGTCTTTTCATCATAGCACAGAAGTCCTTGAAATTGTAAGGGATAAAGGTTATAATATTCTTTTTACGCCACCTTACACTCCAATTTTTAATCCCATCGAGCACGTATTCTCATATATGAAAGCAGAAGTTAGAAATCTAAACGTCATCAATATTGCTGCAATTGAAAAGATTATACATAAATATGTAAAAAAATCCATGACAACAATATTTGCTCATTGTTGGAAGCAATAAAGTATATAAAGACATCGTGGTACACTATAATATATCAAGATGAATGGAAACAGAACAAACAAGAACCGTTATAAAGACAAAATTTAAACATATTCTTTCTAAGAAAGATCATGTTACTATTGTTAGGGATGCTATCGAACGAACCAACAAAATCGTGGAGAATGCATATTTGTTTGCAAAATATGTCATTCTTGAAGAATTTAATGAAGGTAAAATAATATCAGATGTCTTTGATGAGAAGTTTGCAAAATTATGTTTTCATGTACTTACAACCTCAAAAGGAATTAAGACACAAGGTAGACAAATGTCGGAACAATCTAGTTGTATGCTAAATAGTCTTTACAACAGATTGGAAAATTTGAAAAACAATAACGTAAAGTTTGAAGACATTTCAAAGGTTAATCTTAGTGGTATATTGCATTATGAGGCATCAAAGATGGCTACGATGTATTCTAACAACGTTATCATGAGATATATGTCATATCTCAAAAAGTATGTAAGGAGTAAAATGTATAGCATTGTTTTACTTGAAAACAACGTTAACTCGATAAAGGAACTTTCAGCAGACGAAAGAAAAAAATTACAAAAACATGTTTATGTTGTGATAGAAGATTTGAAAACTTTCAATTGTGAAGACATAAAGTGCGAATCAAGGTTTCGTCATATCGTTACTGATGGATGGGGAAAGATATTTCCTGAAAGACAAGTTATTCACATTGACCAGGACATCGAGACCGACAAAACGTCATACTTAGAATACATGATACGTATGAACATGTATTTTGAGAACAACAAAATCAAAATGATGAGTCCTTTGTGCATCCGTTCACAGTTTTTCAGAAAACACATAACACTGGATTCAAAATGCGTGGTGGACCTTTTAGTAGACCACAACTTTGTAAAACACCTGAAGAGTGACCTTGAAACCAGTACTTTTGTTGTAAATAAAAAAGAATACGATTGGCAACTTCCAAAATTGAAAACCAAAGGTTCCCTTTTGATGTCAGTGAAAGAGTTATTTCCCAAAGACATGAAAGATATATTTACAACTAAAGAATGGAAGACTATAGGTGCGTTATTGAAGACAGAGATATTCACAAGGATATTCAAGATTGGTGTACGAAATACAAAGTCTCCAAAACTTGTCTTGAGAGATGGTACTTTCGTCTTCAATAATCATATTGACACAGATGGTTATGCAGTCAGCGTGCATTATTGTGAGAAGTCTTACTATGGCGAGAAGTATCATCCAAAACCAACAAAAATGAAAGACCTACCATATCTCACAAGTCTTGAAAAGGAAAAACTAGAAGAGTTGCAGAAGAAGGAATATATTGTTGCGGGAGACCCTGGTAAAGGAAACATCATGGCATTCACGGATGGGCGAAAGGTTTCTTCTGCTACAAATAAAACCAAGATGCTTTATTACACCTCTGCTCAAAGATCCCAAGAATCTTATTCCATAAGGAACAGAAAGAAATTATTGAAAAGACTCAACTTTATGGACTACAATGGCAGAAGGTATCATGAAATACAAAAAAATATGTCAATGCATGCCAAAAAGTCTTGTCATACGTCAGTTTTCTTAGAATATATAAGAAAAAGAAAAGAACTTTCTCCTTCCTTTGAAAAGATTTACGTCTCTAAAGAACATCAGAGAATGCGTTTTAGGAGTTATTGTGGAAAGGCATCATCAACAGACAAATTGATGGATAAAATTGAAAAATACTATGGAAATAATCCTTTGTTGATATTAGGGAACTGGGGAAAGAACCCCAACATGAAATACACATCTCCATCACCAGGTGTTGGTTTAAGAAGATTGATCAAAAGACGATTTAAAGATACATATCTGATAGATGAAAGATTGACGTCAACCCCTTGTCCTTGTTGTGAAGAGAAAAGACTTTGTCATCCTTTAAAAAGAAACAACAAAGACATTCATCATCTACTGCGTTGCGAAAACGTAAATTGCCAAAGCAGATGGTGGAACAGGGATGTGGTTGGAAGTCTAAACATCTTGAAAGTTGCACTCTACTTTCTAGAAAAGTATGAGAGGCATCCTTTGTTTAGACTGAAGACAGCATCCTGAACCTCTTTAAAGAGGTTCATGCGAAAAGCGATTTTACGTCTGACCCTATTGAGTAGTAAGTGACATCTTAATGTCCCAAAACGAAAAAGAACGGGAGTAAACTTTTATATCACCAATAAAATATACAATAATATAAAATGTTTGGACTGGTATCTCAAGCCAATATCGTTCTCATTATCAGTATTATTCAATTCCTTTTCTTTGAAGGAATTGTCTTATTTGCTTCAGGTTTAACTGCAGCCTCTAAAGCATATTTATTCTTTATTATTTTATTATTTATGACTATAGGAACTTTCTTTATCGTTTATGCGTTGAATTGTATGATTATCGGAAATTGTAATGTCTTTGCATGGCTTATCGCTGGAATAATAATCATATCTTTCTTATTTGCAGTGATTAGTTTCATCATCACTGGTGTTGTCGTTTATAATAATCTATTAGGCGATAATATAACTGCAAATTTAAATAATATTATCAATCAAAATAACCAAGATAATTCCGCTTCCGTTATTACACCATCTGCTGTTGTAGTGAATTCGAATCCAACACCAACCACCACAACACCAACCACCACAACACCAACCACCACAACACCAACCACTACTACCTCTGCGAGTTAAAGAATCTAAATCCGCTCGAAAGCTATATTCATTTCATTTTGGAAATGATCATTCCAATAAGTTCCTGTAACTTTAAAGCCATTCTTTTGTAAAAAATCAACTGCATCTTGTCCTAAATATTGTTGATTTTTGTATAGTTTCTTTTCATGAGATGAAGGCATTTCTATAACCCCTGTTTTTACTCGGTTTAAACAATCTCCTAAACCCATGACAACTTCCAAATCATGTCCTTGTGCATCTACATGTAAATGTTCTATCTCTTTTATATCATTCTCTAATACAAAATCCCTTAACGTGATCACTTCTACTTCAATGGTTTCGGTCACTTTAAAGTCCGTACGTCCTGGCCATGTCTCTTCCAAATTATCATTGAATTCTGCTAGAGAACTACACCCCCAATCTGCTTGTCCTGAAATATGAAACTTTGCCATACCTTTATAATTCGATACTGCTTTTGGTATTATATGGTAATTCTCTAAATGCTTTGTTTTGGATGCAATGATATCTATCATTCTCGGTGTCGGTTCAAATGCATACACCACATTATTAGGATCATTTGTCAAATGTATTAATGAAGATCCGTCATTTGCACCTACATCAAAAAACACTCGTTTCATTCTTAATATAACTATTCTTTGGAAAAAACATTCAAGTTTGAACACAACATATTTTACATTTTAGAGTTTTATATAATGACGGATAAACATATACTTATTACTGGTGGTTGTGGATTCGTTGGGAGATATTTTTGTCACAAATTTTCTTCGTTAGGATATACAGTTACGTGTGTAGATAATCTCGTTTCTTCTTCATCTCTACATCCTGATAACTGGTCGGCTGAATTACATTGTGATAATCTTGCTTTCATCAATCAAGATTGTAGAGACTTTTTCAAAATCCATATGTTTCAAGACCAAAAATTCAATATCATCATTCATTTAGCAGCCGTTATCGAAGGAAGAAATACTATAGAAAATCATCCCTTGTTGATTTCTGAAGATTTAAGTATCGACTCGCAATTCTTCAATTGGCTCACCATATTAAAGCATAAACCTGATAAAGTCGTGTATTTCAGTTCTAGTGCAGCATACCCTATCAAACTACAAACTAAATCATTGTTCTCACAAAAAAAATTGTCCGAGAACCTTGTTGATTTTGATAAAGATATCGGTATGCCTGACATGACTTATGGTTGGTCCAAACTTACTGGTGAATTCTTAGCACGGTTAGCTCATCAAAAATATGGAATTAACATCGTTTGTTATAGACCATTCAGTGGTTATGGTGCTTATCAAGGTGAGGTGTATCCTTTTCCTTCTATATTGAAACGTGTCATCGCAAAAGAAAATCCCATCGAAATTTGGAGCAATTCTGTCAGAGATTTTGTGCATATTCATGATGTCGTCGATTGTGTGTTAGCAACCATGGACAAAATCAATGATGGTTCTGCGCTCAATATAGGAACTGGGAAAGCCATCAGTTTCAAAAAGTTGGCACAACTTATGTGTGATATTACAGGACATAAAGCAACTATCAAAGTCCTACCAAATAAACCTTTAGGAGTTTATTATAGAGTTGCTGATATCACAAAAACTACGCAGTTGGGTTGGAAAGCTTCTATATCTCTTACAGATGGAATTCATGATTCGCTCACTCATTATACATAATTATCTATGTCAAAGTATAATATGTCTTCTTATATTCGAATGCAACACATGTTGTATAAACCTGTTCTCGTTCAAAGAAACGTTAATACATCTACAGAAATCGTTTTTGTTGATGATTATGATGATAATATAAGGTTAAAAACATACCCTACCGCTCCTCATAATAAAAAAATTCTTGTTATGGGATTGATCACCAATATCCAACCTCATTTCAAAAACCTTGATCACTTTTATAAACAAATTTCTTCCATGTTTTCTGTTTGTAATTTCTTTTACTTAACCAATAATAATCATGATGATACCATCCCACTATTGAATAAATGGAAAAATGATTATCCAGATAAAGTCGATGGGTTGACAATCCCTGATGAAACTCTCAATGTGCGAACAAACTCCACCATAGGTAATCGTGTTCGCAAACTTGCTCATTACCGAAACCTTTTGGTAAAAAACGCAAAAAAGAGATTTGGCACGGATTTTGATTATATGCTGATGATGGATACAGATATCATTTGTGAAATAACCAAAGAAAGTTTCTTGTCCTGTTTCAAACTAGACCAAGATTTTGATATCATCGCTGCCAATGGAACCTTTTTCAATTCGTCGTATCACTATGATGTTTTTGCTTTGAGATGGTTAGGACAACCCAACGATATCACACAAATCTATCCAGACTTTCATAAGTATTATGGAATGAATACAAAATGGATAAAATGTTTATACAATATACATTCTTGGAAAAAAGTTAAAAGTGCTTGGGGTGGAATGCAACTCATGAACAAAAATGTTTTGTTATATGATGGAGATTTATATGATGAAAACGCACCATTAGAGCAATGCGAACATGTCAGTTTATGCAACAAATTCAACAACATTTTCATCAATCCATTTCTAACATTCGAAACTTCCCATAATGCTGAAGGATGCATATATGATAAACCCTACGCCTTTATTCCTCGGGACGCGGGTTTCTTTTCTGTATTCAATTTTTTCATCGGTTCTTTGATGTCTGGCGCAAGAATATATCCTCTTTGGGTTCTTGATGAATTCATGAATTTCAATAAAAACAAACCTCAACATTTCTGTTATTTTGGAAATTATCAAAGTAAAAATGTCTGGTTTGAATACTTCCAACCTTTGCAGTTTTTCAAAGATGATAAAACGAGTTTTGATATCAAGTTATTACAGTCATATTCCAAAACACAAGGTGAAACTGCTCCACAAGAATTCAGAATTCCCTCGTTTACGAACGAATTATTATCGCACCAAAACACGACTTGGCGGAAAAAAGTACACAAAGTATTCAAATATCACATAAAACTCAATCCAAGTTTATCGAAAACAATCGATGACACTTGGTTTAATCTTTTCAAGAAAAATGACCAAGATATCATTGGCGTTCATTTCCGTCATCCTAGTCACTGTTGTGAACAAGGACATATATTCTTGGTAGATTATTTCCAAAAAATAGATCATATCATTTCACAAAATCCTGATAAAAACATATTGATTTATTTAGCAACAGATACAGACTTTGGTATTTATGCTTTCATAGATAAATATGGTTCTGATAGAGTAAGATATGACAAGAACATAAAACGTACTTCGATGGATAATTTATTAGCTTGGGCATTTGCAAGGGGGAATGCGAAAACAGATAACGTAGGATTCATAAATAATAAAGGTTATGAATTGCAACACGAAACAAGTGCTTCATCTATCGGTGGTAATATTAAAATGGGAATAGATGTTTTGGTCGATGTCTTTTGTCTCTGTCGTTGTAAATGGTTCATTCATACCTTATCCAATCTATCACTCGCTGTTTCTTATATCAATCCTGAATTGGATATGATCAAAGTTTAATAGATATAATCTATATATTCATCAATAAAAGGACATACATCCAGAAACATACTCGTTGGAATATGTTTGAATATACGACATTTAATGTACTCGTAAAAATACTTTTCATCATGAAATATATTGTAAAACAAGTTGTGCAGGTTTCGGTTTGTTTTTATATATCTCGCTCGTATATGAACTCTATCATCATATATCGTAAAGTATGATTCATCATTATAGATAGATATGATAGATTGTATATCGTTATCTATGATTTCACGAATGATTTCCTCATCCGTTTTCACCATCATTTTTGAAAAGAGGTTTTCCAGTGTGGTTGTCATATCGTGTTTATTGATTTAGTTTTACTAAACAAACTTTTTCATATTTTTATAAATACTTTGTATTATTTTCAAAAATTTTCATCCAAAATATACCAATTATCCCATTTTACTTGTCGATAAAATTTATAACCCTTTTCTTTTAACAGCATATCTATTTGGTTCGTTTTGGGTTGTTCATAGTTATGTTCTACGGATAAACAATGTATTTTATATTTATCAAACGGAAATACTTTTAATACTTCATATTCTGCTCCTTCGATATCTAAATTCATATAATCAATCACGGATGGACATTCATATTGTTCCAAGATGTCTTGTAAAAGAGATGTTTTCATTCTTATCACATTCTCTATGGAATTCAGTACGACATTTTTATGTACTCCAAGACATTCTTTGATAGAACTGTAATCGTTGTCACGTGCAATAATGAAATCTACATCAATATCTTTCTCTGAATAAACCACTGCGTTTACGATTTGACACTTTCTATGTGAAAAGTTTCGTGGAATCGCATCGATACAGATGCCTTTCCAATTATTATTTTCTAATTTTTCCGTATTGCTTATGAAAGAACCATCGCCACATCCAACATCCACATAAAAACCTTCATAATCTCTTGGAAACATCGATAAAACCCAATCATCCGCTCCTAATTGACTCATATACTATACTTTATAAGGATATATATTATTCTTTAATCAGTTTGAAACTCGTTTTATAAAAAAGATATTGAGATAAAAATGCAAAAATATAAAATCGATATCAAGGCAGCATATAAACTAAGTAAGCAATATGATGAGTCAAATGACATAAAAATCATTGATGCTTTAGGACAACTGCTCTTATCTTTGAATGAAAATCCAAATACATTGACTTTACAAGAAAAAGCATCGATATATGATTCCAATAAAAATGAATTATATAACATCGCTCAAACATTACGCAAAATGCACAAAGAAAATAAAAAATATCGCTTGACACACAATAATATGCGTTCTAATGAACTCATCAATTTTGTGATGGAAAAAAACATTATGTATGAAACCTTTACGAAAAAACTATTCGATTTTATTGCAATTTTATTGAGAGAATTTATGAAAGGTATTACATATTTTCAGAGAAATAGTGCAGACCAAACAAGAGATAGACCAATCTATCACAGGACATTATCGTGTGGAAATAAAAATTCCTTACATGAACTTGATTGTAGCGGATTTTATACAAATCCAGACGAATTTGTACAAAGAAGCAAAAAAACAAGAAAATGCACAATAGAAAGACAAATATATGATATATTGTTTTCTAAGTATTTTCCAACCAACGAACAAAATTACGGTCATCGATTTATGAAACTAAAAACAACTCGTGAATATTTCAACACATGTTTTCCCAACACTATCATTGATGTAGATATTGAGTTTAATCATCATGGATTACCTATAGACCTTACCATATCTCAAGGCAATGCAACCAAAATTATTGTTGAAAATTATAAAAAAACAATTAAATCATATGATCCCAACTTACTCAATTGGAATGATATTTTCAATTTATATCCTGATCGAATAAACGATTTATATAAAACCGATGTCAATTGCAGAAGGCTTATTTACGACAAAGAAAGTTGTTTGAAAATGTATAGTAAGAAACAACAAAGTTTTTATCATCCTGTAGATAAATGGATTATTGAAAACCAACATGAATTCACCAATAAAAATACTTATTCCCAATCGCAAGCAAAAACTCAAATAGAAAATATGAAAATGAATTAAATAGTCGTCAAGTAATCTATGGTCTTATCAAGTTCGTTTATCTTATGGGATAAGAGTTCTTTTTCTATTCTTTTGATCATATCTTTTTGTTCATTGTTTCTTACATTGTTTCGAATAATCTGATATACCATTACCGTATATTCTATCGGCCAATTGATATCTTCTAATCTAATCATGCCTGGAATATCAACATTGTTTGTATTTTGTTTTGTTTTCTTGTATGCATTATGTATTCTACCAAAATCTATAAAAATAGGTTCGATGCCATGTGTGTTCATAATGATACGACGTTTATTCAATACATAAGTGATATTTTTGGGTTCATCTTTATCTATCAAAATATTACCGCCATGAATATCATCATGAGCAATTCCAAAATTTGTGTACAAGTCTATGATACAGAACGCAATCTGTTTTAATATGCTCGTTAATTCATCATTCGTTGGAACGTTATTTGAGAAAAAGTCATAAAGGTTTCCATGCTCTATATATTCCATGACAATGAAATGTAATTTGTCATTACCTCCTATACATAATGGTGTCTGTTGTTTTATTTGTTTATTCCAACGTATTTTCACATCATCACATGAAAAATCACAAATGTATCGAATAATATTGTTTGCTTTGTGTTGTGTCAAGTGTTTCAACACTTTGATATCGAATTTCAACATATTACTCGATTCTTCGTAAACTTTAACGACGACTTTTTCATCATTCATTATCGCTTGCACAACATGACCAAAAATATCTATACTTTCAGGCGTTTTTAATGTTCTTTTTGCTTTCAACCATCCTGTAGGTTGAATATTCTTCTTATCTTGACAAACAGAACTCAATGTTTCTACATGTTTGTTTCTTCCACCTATCGTCTTTGGTAGTTTGTATAACGAAAGTTCTCGTTTTACCATATTTATGTATGTTTTGGTTTCGTTTTCAACCATCAAACATTTGTATCTTGAATTGTTATAAATATGTCCCAAATAGTATCAGATAATATAAACAAAATTGTCAAGGCTATTCAAGAAGTAGGCAACCAATTAGAAAACAGAATAGAAAACCTTGGTGAAAAAATGGATAAAACATACGAAACAACATCAAACAGTTTGACAACATTACAACATGAATACGCCAATCAAAACAAAGCACTCGAAATCGAACTTACATTAGGCATAAAGGATTTTATGTTGGATTATGCTACCAAACATGGATTGAAGTACTCATATAAAACTGGAAGAAACTATCCCAAGAAATTGAAAAATCCACGAGATAATGATGAACTTTTGACCGATATAGATGGTTCATATATTCTGAGCAACAATCACACCAATGCCAAAGTTGAAAATACTTCCATGCACGATAGTATGAATGTCTTACTTAATGCTCGTTTAGCAACTCTGAGTAAAAAAATAGCACATGGAAACATGAACTCTGCAGATAGATCGAAAGAAATCACACATATGAAAAAAGCATTGAATAAATATTCTTCCATAACAAGGGAAGCAAAGAACAATGCAGACTATAAAGATAGTCTAGGAGCACAAAATGTTATTCAGAACAAACGTTATTTAGTCATTGTGGAAGCAAAACAATGTCTTTCTCAAGAATTGTTGCAAACCGATGTCATGAAAAAAATGAAAAACATTATTCGGTTTTTCATAGATGTTAATTTATATTACAAAGCGAAAATTTACAAATGGGGTGTAGGTTATGAATTTTTTACACCTGAATTCATACAACTATGTGAGACATATAATTTAAACTTTGATGGCATTGTTTTCATCATAGGTGGTTCATATATCACAGAAAACATCAACAACACATTCAAAGAAGTCTGTGGAAAATTTAATTCTTATTTGATAAACCTTACACATCAAACGATTGAAAATTCACAGGAAATGAATAAAAAAGGATACGAATACAACATATGGAAATCACAGATTACACGTGATTTCTTATTCAATTTGTTCATAGACCATCGCTTGGTTCTCGTCAATGGAAATCGCTTCAAACAAACTGCACAACTCTTTCCTTGATTCGACAATTAAAAGAAATCAAGTAAAACTATTTATGGCATTTATTTTACATTCTTTTTTCTCGTTTGTTTCGTTTGTCCATCATTACTTATCGAACGAATATATGAAGAATTATAAATGTTATTTCTCTTTCCGTTGTACATTTGTGATATTGGTTCCGTCATTCCACGTTTTACTTTTATATTTTGATTTGGCATCGTCGTTGGGAAATACTCACGATTTGCTGACAAGTCATTATTATCCCCATACAAAAAATAAAAGATAGAACGATACGTAATATACCAAAATAATGTGATTGTTGGTGATAATTTGCTATAAAACTTGAGAAATTCATAAAAAGGTTCGTCTTCATCCAAGAAACTTTCTATATCCGTTTTGATTGGTATTTGATAATTCAACAAATCATCCTTTTTTACATTACCGCCACCTGTTTGTTGAGGTGAATTGCTACAGGTTTTCATTATCGTTTCGATAAATTTAGATAGATCAGGAGACAATTCATAATCTTTCGTATGAGCTTTCAGATACATACTTTTCAAGATACCAAAAGGGTCTTCGAGTTTTCCTTTGACGGCAAATCCCTTTTCTAATTTGGCTTTGATATGACGGACTTTTTCTTCAAATTCTTGACATAATTTCGTTTTATTATTTGCATTTGATATATTTCTCCTTATATTCGTCGTATCGACCAATGATGGAATATAAATATCTTCGTCAGGTCCGTTTTCCTCGATTTCTTCTTCAAACTTTCTGGTTTGCTTAAAGTCTATTTTTGTTATGTTGTTTGTGTTGTTTGTGTTGGTTGGCGGCGGATTATAAATCGTGATATGTTGTTCTCCGCGTTTGAATCCACTTGTTGGTTTTGGTGGTGTGTGAATACAAGGGTTTCCAAGCATCAACGAATAACAAATCGCAGAACGGTCATTGGACACAAACACATATTTATGGTCTTCGTTTGATTTTGTGTTCGCTTCGGAACATGCTTTCACATACAAATAATCCATAGAACGTTTTAAATCCAATAACGCAAGAATAAAGTCGTTTCTGGAGAGATATAACACATCTGGATTGGACGTGTTGTTTTTCTGTAAGGTATCACTGAGTGATATTTTATATTTTTGCGTTATTACTTTTAATCCTACATTATCTAATTTGTCTTTTAGGTTTTGCTTTTCTTTTTCAGGAACAGATGAACGTGCATTCCCAAATGTTTTTCGATTGATTTCATTGAAAACGAGTAGAAACAAGGATAAACCAGAAGCATTATTTGTGTTTCTTTTATTTGTTTCAGTGTCTATTATTCTAGCAAAATTATCCTTTTCGTAAAATACTTCAAATTTGTTTTTGAATTTTATAAATCGTACACCAAGTTCATCAAAAAATATTAATTCTCCTAAACCTTTTTTTAATGAATATTCTTGAAACTCTGATTGTTGTTCTTGTTGATATGCTGTGTGTTGTATGGATTGTATTTGCTGTATGGATTGTGATTGATGTATAGGTTGTGTCTCTTCATCATCTTCAGAAGATGATAAACCTAACTCATCAAGCCCAACATTCGAGTTATTATCCGTTCCACCATCTTGCATCGTGTCTGAACCAATATTTTGTTTGAAACTATCATATTCCAAAAACTTACCGTTGTACTTACTTGCAAACAACCATTCGTTTTTCAATTGATTTGCATCCGTCACATAATTTATTTTGTTGCACTGAAATATCTTACAGACTTTAAGATAAAGTTCTTTACTAGCATTTGCTGAATCAAAAATACCTGATGGTTTTGTTTTGATTTCGTAGTATAATTTACCATCTTTATATAAATCGTTTTCATAAGTTTCATATACTTTTTTGAATTTGTTTGTTTTTGTTTTCATAAAATCTGGCACGTTATCGATATTTAATTTTAAAACAGATTTGTTAGATAGCATTTGAAGTATTTTCTTTACGGCAGCATTATCGTTATTTCTTGGGAAATAATAACATCCATCATATTCTATCAAATCACGATATCGAATATATTCTTTTCTCAAATTGTCTTGTTTTGTGTTGTTTCCTTTTTTATACCATTCTTTCGGTCCTTTAAGAAATTTGCCTTCATTATCAAATACGATATTTCCTAAACCAACATTGCCCAAATATAAGTCTAGATTATATGATTCTATCTCCATTATTTTATCGAATTCAATGTGTTGCAATTTTCCATAAGATATACCTTTCGTTTCTAGATAATCCATTAAAATCGCTTTTGTGAATTCTTCCGGGGATGGTGAGCGGAAGAAAAAACGTTCTCCATAGGTTGGAAAGTAAAAGTTTTCACAAATCTTAGTTTTCACGACATTGTTTTGTTCATATATATTGTCGATACCTGAACAGTTGGTTTTCGATTTCAAATAAGTTTGTTTTTTATCTAAATCCAGCATTTCTCTAAACATGTTATGTACATAACCCAATATCAAGAAATCGATTATAAAAGATGGATTGAACGATATGTGTTTCAACTGAATGCTTTCTTCTTCTGGGTTTACATCCCCTTCTTCTTCATCCATACTTGACTTTTTTAGGAGACACATTTTTGTTCTCCCTGTGTCACCGTAATCATGAATCGTATCCATGAGACTAAGAAATAACTGAAATGTCTTCTCGTTCATATTTATTTATTGTTATAAATAAAAAGTAATGAAATCTGCAACCACCAATGAAGAGAAGAAACTTTGTAAAAAGTTTAAGGATGACAGAACAGTCAATCCTGCTACAGGAAGAAAAATAAAAGAAGGCGGTCCTACTTATAAGGACCTCATGAACAAATGTGCAAAATATTTCGTCGAACCTAAAGATGCTCCACAACATCCACTCCCTATGGGTCCATTTATGATTTTCGATATCGAAAAAGAATATAAAGTATATACTGTTAAAGACTTTGAAAAACAAATGGTTCCTATGATTAATTTCATTTCGGATAGATTAAAAGAAACGAACAAATTAGAATGTTACAGCAAATTTGAATTCGATGATTTTTCCAAACAATTAAAATCTATGTTGAGATGGATAAACAATAGTTTTATATCAACCGATAAAAAATATATCAAGTATACGAATGCATGTAAGAAGTTACAAAAAGATATAGAAACCATCAAGACAAGAAACTATGAATACGACGACACACCGAAATATGCTATTGTTGAAAATATAGAAGTGAAACCAGACAGATACTTTTTGAGACATAAAGTCAATTTTTTGTTCAGTTTGTATCAAACTGCATTTGAAACTATGAAAATTGCATTACATAACAATGAGATTACATTCATTGTCGGGATTAGCGATATCATAAATGATAAAAAATATCTCGACTATCTCATCAAGCACAAAATATTCTCATACGATGACATTTATAAAAACACCTTTCCCAGTGAAAATGTTTTCGAAGAACTAAAAGAAATATATAAGAAATATATGGTATTATATAATCAAGTAAAGAAGTAAAACAAACTAATTCAATGTCCGCTTCGTTGGAAACCTTATTTACAAATAAGTATCGTATTTCAAAACCCATGAGAAATCAAATATATTCGCTTTGTCCCAATTTACGATATAATCACACAGTTCAGAATATTCAAATCATTGAAGATTTCATTGGGGAACCCAACGTAAAACCTTACATCTGTCGCTATCCAAGAATTTTAGAAAAAGATTTAGACTCATGGCGAGTATTCTTGGTCGAATATGGTGTTTGTCCCAAAAACATTTCAAAGATATTCCAGGATAGTCCATGCTTATTCATGAAAACAGATATCTATCATTTTGGTAAAACAATTATGCTTCTCAAATCACAAGGCATTTGTGATAATGAAATAAAAAATTTATATATTCCATACAAAACGGAAATATTTTGTGAATGATTTAAGGAGTTCAAAAAGCATATAAAGATAATATAGACTATTATATTTGTGGAAACCACATCATTTTTTTCCGATCATGCGGGGATATGTCGCAATTGGATAGCGAGTCGTCCTTCTAAGACGAAGGTTGTAGGTTCGAACCCTACTATCCCTATTGCATGATATCATTAAAATTTTTTTGTAGTTATATAACACCATTTAAAAAATTTGATTTTCCAATAGAATAAAATGATTATATCTGGCAGACGAACAAGATGATACCTATCAACAAACTCGTTTTACAAATCCTTTGTGGGATTATGATCATCTTGATTGTCAAAGAATTAATCAAGTATGTGATCACATGGTTTACTGCTTTTTGTGTGTTTTATACGTTGAGTGATTTATGGAAAAGGAGGAAAGTCGTTCAAAGATATTGGCGTTTGGCCAACAACTATGGACTGATACCTGACATTTTCCCAACAATCACAAAACCCATAAAAAAGACGAGCAAGAAATCAACAATCCCCAAACTTACGCAGAGCTAATCGTTCGTATATTTGTGAAAGTGTTGTTTGTTTACCGTTTGATGATTCTACAATGTAGTCTGTTTTTGTTAGTTTTAATTTTGGAAAGAGAAATTTAGACCAAGTAAAAGGACTATCGTATTCTTGTTCGTCTTCTCCAATTAACTTTTTTTCATTTTTATCCCATTTTGCACGATAAGTCTCTCCCATATGACAAAATGCAAACAAAGTTTGATGAGGCAGTTTTTCTTTGACATCTTTCCATGTGACATCTCGTAGTTTATCCACCAAACTCATCAATTTCCATTTTCTTATTCTTTCTTTTTTATCCATTTCTTTTTCAAATTCTTGTGCTTCTCTCTTGATGTTTTCCAGATGTTCTATTTCATCTTTTATTTCTTCTTCATCTGTCTCCTCATCCGTTTCATCGATGTTTTCTTCTTCTTCATTAGGTTCATATTCATCGCTTTCTTCTTCATTTTCGCTTTTATCATCATTATCTATTATCCCTTGGTAATCACTCATATTTGCGACCAATGTATCGGTTTGTTGTTTCAATTTCTTTCTTGCTTCTAATTCATCTTCTTCGTCTTCCTCAATCATTCTCTTATCTTCTTCCTCTTCATCTTTATCGGACAACCATTCTGCATTCTTGATGATTTTATCTTCTTTACCCAATGTTGATGATATTTCAATCGTTGTTTTTTGCGTCTTTTTAATCGTTTTCCTTAAATTATATCTTTCGTATATTTCTTTTTCGTAATAATCATATCTTCTTTCTCTTTGATTTGTTTTTTGTGGAAAGACAACATTTGTTTTTGTTTTTTGTGTTTGTTGTTTATCGAGTTCTTCCAATACTTTTTTAGCAATTTCTTGATTCTCTTCATTTCCACTATTGAGTAAAAGCAAAGCAAGTTCTTTCTTCGAAGGCATCTTGTAATAGGATTGTTTGGTGCATGAACAATCTTATCATAAAAATCAATTTTCATCATCATAAAAGAATTAAAATACAAAATATTTTTCTGCCAAGTTTTGTAATTTCATTTCAAAGTATGGATAAAACATATTCTGTTTGATAGATGGTTTGATTTGCTCTTTATGTTGTAATAAAAATTGTGTATGCCATCTCGTATCTCCAATTCTATCTCCCCATTTACTTACCCATATTCGATATTGTAAATGAAAATGTGGTGCTCTTCTATGGAGTTCATCGTCATTACGAATAGTGCTATGTGCTGTGGGTTTTAAAAATATATCATTATTCAATGGATTACAATGCCGTCCATGTAAATCATCCGTGATTGAAGACTTGTCTGTGTTGAATAATAAAGCACGAAGTAAATAATCACCTTCTTGGAATCCTATATTACAAAATCGTTCATCATATAGACCTATGGAATGAATCGCTTCAGGTTTAATGATTTGAACTTCATCACCTTTACCCAAACATATATAATCATATGTCTCTAAAGGTAAAAGCAAATTGTGTAAAAAGTTTTCTACAAATTCGGCATCGTTTTGAACCAATACAACGGCATCACATTTAGGATTTTCTATATCTTCAAATCCTAATAGAATACCTTGATTCCAATTTCTAGATAAATGACCTGTTGAGAAATCTGGTCGTCCTTCGTTGTTGATAATTTGTAAAGTTTCATAAGTTTTTCCTTTGATTGTTTTGGTCATGTTGCCATAATTGTTTATGACATACACATCAAAAGTTGTATTATCAGGTATTTTCATAGCATAAATACTATCTAAACAACCTTGTAATAACGTATCATTGTTATATGTCACAATAAAAAAACGAAAATACATTCTTGGTATTTTATAAGAAAAATAATCTTGGTAATCAATCACTTAAGTTTACCTTGTTCTATAAATGTATATTTATAAACTTATTATATTATATATCTATTGCTTGATATGGATGTGTATTAATCTTTGTCATGAATTCTCTGTGTATTCGTCGTTCTTCTTGTGTCAAGTATGCTGTATGACCCATTTGTTCTTCTACATAGCAAGACACGAATGTTTCTGTCGTATCCAAGTAAAATACATTTCTGTAATCATGAAAATCATAGACGACGATAATATAGTGATTCGTTTTGGGTCCTAGTTCGTTTTGCTCATCAAAAAAGACTTGAATATTTTCCAGTAAAGGCTCTTTTGTTTTTACTTTTTGAAAAACTCGTATCGTAAGAAACCTGATAAAAGTATCGCTCATGAATGTTATATCTTTATAAAAACCACCTTTTTGAAACGGCTTTTTTGAAGTCTTTCTGTTCCCTGCAACCTGTGGTATTATTTGAAAAACTTGTTTGCAAAGATTATACAACGCAACCAATCTTTTCTTATCTTTTTGAAACACCTTTGATGGATTTATTTCACCCCTTTCACACGACATTTCTTTAAAAGTATTCAAACTTTTTAGCATGTCCAAGCATTCTGTTTTTTTCATTATAAAATTACAATGTTTGACGTCTCGTTCGAAATCAAACCGTGCGATAGTATCCAAATCACCTTCTTGATATTTCGTGAGATGTGTCTTCACCAAACAGTTTTCTTTTGTTCTTTGTCGAAATAGTAGAAAAGTTAAATGGTCGCCATGATTGACATCTCCATCTTTGCTCTTTTTCACGATCATTACATCATTGGTTGCATTTGGTGTAAATGTCATTGTCGAAGCACCTGTCACAAAATACTTTATATCTGTTTTTCTATAGACATATAATCCCCATTGATAAGGACCACAATGGATGCTTTTTGTCAGATAATGAACGGTTTTGTCAAACGACCATTTTTTGAAATTTGTTTTGATTTTGGGTTTGGTCATATCATCTGCAGAAAAAAAAAGAAACTTTATGGATGTATCAGGTAATAAGTCATAAAAACTTTTCAACCGTAAAATACATTCTGTTCCAAAGTCTGTCATTTTTAAAAAATATTATATGCTGTTTACATTATTATTCATAAATATCATACATACATTCTTCAATGGATTCGTTTATGACTGATAAAACTTTAGGGTGTATATCGGTTACATTGCAATTTGGGCTAAAATATTCACGAATGTTTGATGATCCACCTTTTGCTTCATATGTGATGAAGTCATTTTTATTGTTCATAATTTTCATTTTTATTTTTTCTTCTACAATACTTACCTGTTTTACCTTAAATTTTAAAAAACAGAAATACATATGATCTTTATCATATAATGTTTGATTCTTAAAATTATCGCATAATTTTTTATATTCTGAATTATCATAATAATTTTTCAAACGATCAAAATCCTTTGTTTTATTCAATATTTTACCAAATTTATATAATCTTTCACCAACTTTCAAAACATAGATAACACCTGTGTCTTCTTTGTGATAAGATACTTTGTTAATTTTGTTATTGCCTAGTATCATGAAATCTTCACAAGATATATCATCTGTATTAATGATAATTCCAAATTCATCTTTTGCATTTTTATAGTATTTTTGATAAATACTTCCCATATGATAGCATAATTTTAATAACTGACTATTGTTATTAAATGTAAATGTTGCTTTGTGACCTTTGAGTTGTAGTTGTGTTTTATCATGTATCTCAAAAACACAACGATATTGTTTGTTTCCTGGCATCGAACGTTTTTTTAATTGATCTCCGTCACAAGGCTTGCTATTAATGAAAGTATTCCCTATATTTGGATAAAAACCTGCATAATTTTCAAAAGATTTTCCAATAATTTTATCCTTGATAGTGTCTACATACGTCTTATCAATTTCATATTGATAAATAGTAAATACATGTCTTATATTTTTATCTTTTTCTTTTAAACAAACTTGATATCTAACTTTTGCAGAATCGTCATTCGTATTGAAATAAACATAACTAGTCTTATATTTAGCCAAATACTGGTTACGTTTTAAATGTATTATGCTATCAGTTGTTATGTTCTTAGTTGTAAAATCTTCTTCAACACGATATATATCTAATACCAACTCGTTTATCTTATGTTGTGTCCCAATAACATCAACACCTTCTATTTTCTCAAATTGTGTGCTTTTTGGAAACTTTACATATAATATAAGATTACCATCACATATTTCTTTGCAGTATTTTATATCTAAACTTTTCCTTATGTTCATAATAAATTCATCATCTGTATTAAACCTATCTAATCTATCACTGTTTGGTATTTTACTTGTTATTGTGATAGTGTTAGGAATAAATGGTAAATCATCATTGTTATTATTCATGTATTGTTCCTGGCGTTTATTTAAACAATCTTCTTCCTCCACTCTTGAGTTTTTACTCAAAACACTACCGAATTCAATATCAGTTATGCTATCGTTTTTTAACTCTTCAAAGATTTTTGTTGAATCCATACGAGATATGATGTATCCATTGTCACATCTTGTAATCATTTCTTCAATTCCTAATGTATGGAAAATAGCTATTTTAGAACCTTGATGACAAGTAGCAATTTCATTTTTGTCATGCACATTGCTCTTGATATCCATCCAGTGTATATAACTTTCTACTTGATCACGAGTTGCAAAACCATCATAACCATAAACAATTGTATTATCTCGTGTATTGAAATCTACAAACACTTTCTTAGAATTTGAATGTTTACGATTATCAATCCTTTCAAAAGCAAGACCAAAGTAATCATAAGTATCACAGTCTCTTATTACAGTCGTAACGGTTCCTTTGGATTTTATTGTTGTGTTAGTCATTTTTTGTGTTTAGAAAATCAATATATTTCTTATTCTATCAATATATGTTAAATATCTTTATATAATTGCATTAAAACTTGTTTATATTAAAACATGTCTATATCAATCACTTAATGTGATAAAAAATACATTGATTTAATAATATATGAATTTAAAAGTGTATAAAACAAAACAAATACCAAAAATAATTTTCATAAAATCATTGAAAATCTTTACTTCTGCATCTTTGATTAATTTATGTTTTTCGATGAGTTCCAATTCCCTGATATTATCTGGACATTCCCCTTGAAAATGTCCTTCCTCCCCACAATAATAACATCTATCGTTCGCAGTATCGATTTCTTTTTGTAATAGAATATATTCGTCTTCTGTTATCGTATCTTCGATATAAGAACCACCACGCACATTATCTATTCCATAGTCGTTCATATATTTCTTCACCATTTTATCTTCATCGAATTTATCTGCGTCCTCAATCGTTTCCATTATTTTTAAGGGTTTATGCAGTTTTGTCCAAACAGAACCATAACCTTCCTTATGTCTTTGCCACATTGATTCCAAATTTGTTGTTTTACCGACGAAATATTTATCATCTTCACATTTTATTGCGTAAACAATCATGGATTTCATTATAACTGCTATAATCCATATTTGTTTATATTACTTCATCAGGTTTTAAAAACATCATTTTTATTCCTGCTTCTTTGAACATTATTTTTGACAACGAATTTTTAATAAAGATAGATTGATAGAAATAAGAAAATATTATCGCGACAAGAATGGAGACATAAAATGGGAAGCGGACAGGTATTAGTAAAATCTGCACATTCTCTTTCTATGTTCCTTTCTATTTTTAATATAGTTTAGCAGATATTTTTTCTGGATTGTTTCTATGTTTTTACCATGTTTGAATAAATAAAGTAAAGCATACAAATAATTGTACGCATGTTTAGGTATTCGTTTGTTGCTTTCGCCATCGAAGTATGGTTTAGAATCATAATTTGTTTGTAATCGTAAGATTTCGTTGATATAGTTGGTATATTCTGGATGACAATAACATCCCTTTTTGACAATAAGGAAATAGATTGCTTGATAGATGTCATTACATATCTCTTTTTTCAATATTTTAAGACGATTACAACCATCACTGCAATCGTATGAATACCCTGTATCCCACGAATGGTTTATAAAACAAATCATAAATGTTATTATTGTATCAGGTGCTTCGTCGCTGTAATAGTCGAATGACATAGAATTATACGCATAATCCAACACTTCAAGTAGATTAACATTGGGATAGTGTTTTTCCACAAAATCACAAAATGCATGATATGCTTTTGCTAGTTTGATGTTGCCATCGATACCAACCGATGCGATTCTACTCAAAGCCACTGTCAAGATATGCTTGTCGCTTTGGCTTGAATTGTATTTTGACATATGTAATTTTGTATCATTTACTAGTCTTTTTACATAGTCTTCCATATTTATTTTAATATATAATTGTATTTATATAATAATAAAAATGTCAAATTTTGATTACAAAACATTCTACAGATTTTACACAGACACCAATAATCTTTTACCAAATACATCTAGTCATGATGTTTACTACTATTTAAAACCAGAACAACTTAGAGTAAAGCCATTACCAGCATTTCACATTGTTATCAACAATATTGTACTTTATGTGTCTTGGGATGACAAGGGAAGTTTATATTTTTCAACACCATGGTTGAAAGATGGTAAGTATTGGGATAATCACTTTCACTTTGCACTTAATGATAAATTTACAAATGCTCATAGAAAAATTCCAAACACCCCTATGGTTTCATTTGCAAAAACTATTCAAATTCCAGATAAATATCAAAAAGACAACAAAGTTTATAAATGTAATTTTAGAGACAAAGTAGAAGACTTGACAAAAATTGCTGAGATTATCTGTACGAATTTATCTGTTTGCACAACTATGAAGGAGAAGATTAAATCAGACGATTTATCAATTCTGGAAGAATTGCTTGTGCGTCCCTTTATTTCATACTCAACGGTTGGTGGTAATGTTCGTTATCAAAAGAGAAGGTGTAAAGTGTATATAGGTTCAAGAGGTGGTAAGTATGTGATTGTAAAAAATAGGAAAGTTTATGTCAAAACCCATATAAACATTTGAAATAATCAATAAATAAGAACTCATATGATGGATGGCGATGATGTCCTGTTTTGTTTATATTAGTTTATTTCTTCTTCTGTCAAAAACATCATATTTATTCCTGCTTCTTCAAACATTATTTTTGATAATTCAAAATCTTCACCCCATCGTTTATCTTCAAAATCTGGTGTGACCGTCACTACCGTTTTTATTCCAGATTGTATCAAAGCACGACAACAATCGCAACAAGGATATAATGTCGTGACTGCAATGGAATTATTCGTGGATGTTCCGCTTCTTGCTGCATTATAAATACAATTTCTTTCGCTATGTTCACAGAATTTATATTTTATCGGTCTTTCCCATCTACTTTCTATCTGTTCATTCACACCACGACTAAAACCATTATATCCCAACGATAATATTTGAAAACTTTCTGGTGCCAATAATAAACAACCAACTTTTGTGGATGGATCTTTACTGAATAAATCCGCCATATATCTTACCAATTTGAAATATTTTATCGCTTTGGTTTTATCCATTTGTGTTTATTTAATTATTTACGAACATTCGTTTTATATATTGGTAAATCAACCACTATCAGATACTTGTTCGATTATACCATGATCATAAATCACACAATCTCCTGCGTCTCCTACTGCAACATATCTTTCTTCTCGTGAAAGTTTATATTTGTCGATGTAGGATTCCATGATTGTTTTAAATTCATGTTTTGGTCGAAAACTAAAATTGTCTTCGTCTTCCATTTCATAAAACATCCGTGCAGGAGTATAAAGTTTAAATCTTTGAATCATTTTTGTGATATATATGTTTTTATTTTTATATAAAAATAATAAAATAAATATTTCAAATTTTAAAACAATCAGGCATTTTGTTCAACTCTGAAAATGAATGATAACCAGGAAACACTTCTGATATGCTTTCACCACGACAACTCGTTGCAAGATAATCGATATTCTTGAATGCTTCCGTCTCTTGTGGTCTATATCCATAAAATTTCCATACTCCTTCGACAGGATAACCAAATGAATGACCGATATATGATGAACCAAATTTCGACGCAGCATGCAACATTTTTGTAGATCCATAATCATACCACAAATACAACACTAGAAATTGTGGTATCTGTTTCAATGATAATGTTGCTAAATACCATATTACCCATTGTCTCACCACAATCAATCTTTCACCTGTTGTTAGAGTATATGATTTTTTTTGGCCATCACGACCTTTAAACTCTGACGATGGATCATATCTTATGATGAATACATATGCATTCGGATGGTTGTTATATATCGTCTTTGCGATTTTGTATTTTTTGTTCGTTTCACTCTCTCTGGACATACTCGAATGCTTACAAGTATCCTGTTCGAGTAAGATGTATATTTTACTTGTCATTCCTACACCTGCACACTCCAAACATGTATCCGGTGTTAAACCTCCAAACGATTTAACACTATAATCAATGATATATTCTGGAAACAGATAACTGAGTTTGTCCATTGCAAATGTTATATTGTCGTTTGCTTTGTTCAGATGTGTATTACACTCTTTGCAGATATCGATGCGTTTCTCTTTTGCTCCTTCTGTTGTCGTTATCGTTTTCCATTCACAACATAACTCACAAAACTTGTGATGTTTTCCCGCAGGTATGAAAGCGTGTTGTCCTACGAAAGGTTTCATGGCATTCATACATGGCGTACAAAACTTGTATTCTTGACAATGCGATTTCGCATTGGCACTCGTTTCTTTTCTAAAAGAACGTGTAATGACAATTCCATAACCAGGTGTAGAACTTTTGTTTGTGTCTGGAACCCAATAATAATCTTCCACATTTTTTTCCTCTTCTTCTTTGACTTTCTTTAAACTCTCTGTCCCATCTTCGTTCTTGATCAATGTATATTTTTTCAAACTTTTGCATACTGGTTTCTCTCCGATGATTTGAAAATAATTACTGCATACGATTTTGTTCCAACCATAAGGTATTTTCTTGTTTCCCAACACCGCAGAGGGCAAAATATGTTTTAAGATGTCTGTAGAAAGATTGGTTGGATATCTCGCTTCGATTTTAAACACATCCAACAATCGTTGCAATTCAGCACATCTCAGGGCTGATTTCCATCCATCCTTTTCTCCTTTGATCTGCATCAATATCGTTTGAAACCTTGCCATATTCTTGTTCATATCATCCATTCTCTGGATGATGATGCTATTAGACAAAGATAAATCTTTCATTTTAGACTCGAGGATGGTCATCGTGATATTCGTATTGTTTTCTTCGTTATCTTCTTTTGTTGAATTTATCTCTCGCGGTCTTTTTGCCCTCTTTGCCAATGGAATATCTTCATCGTCTCCATCGTTTTCGATTTCGTTTTGTGTTGTTTCGTCGGTTGTCATATTCGTCGGTTGTGGTATATCTTCAATCAAATTCATCTCGATACTTGCGTATTGTTCTTTCTTGTAAGCAAGTTCTGAGATGAACATCCAACCTTCTGATGTTTTCTTTCGGTAATTTTCTCGTTGGAGTTCGTATATACCACTTTCGCCATCATTGAAGTTTATTCTGCAAGATACACTTTTTCGTTTTGTTTTATATATTTCCACAACACGCCCAAAATACCATCGTAATTCTGCGTCTTTATCGCCAACATAAAAGCCATAAGCAATGAACACGTTTGGACGTATTAATTCCAACATTTTGTTTGTTTTGGAACTTTCTGTATGGTAGCCAGTATAGCGTTGTCAGTATTTTTCATCGGATTCAAATTTAAGTTTTAAAATCTATCATCATCATAAAAATTTATATCTATAATTTAATACAACAGTTAAACATGAATTATGAATGCATACGTGAAGTTGCTAATTTAAGTCATGTACAAAATTTTCACAAGTTTGATAACAAAGCTTTCAATCCAAAAAGCTTCAAAAAAGATATTTCAACCTTTTCCCCTAAATTAGAAGCACTACTGAATAATATAGAGCAACTGGATCAAGCAGATCAAGCCAAATACGGAAAACATTTCAAGCATTTTATATTTAGTGATCCTGCAAAAGGTTATGGTGCCAAATTCATTGCTTCTGGGTTGATTGCATTTGGATACAGTTTGGTTTATTCAAAAGTAGGATCGTCATTAGTTATCAATAAAAACTTGATAAAAAAATCAAATGATAAAAAATTTGCGTTGTTATCTTCGACACCTGTCTTCAGTATCCCCATCACACAAGGGTTGAAAAAAGAAATTTTAACGTTATATAATGAAAGACCAACAAATGTTCATGGAGATAACTTTAGATTTATTGTGCTTGATAGTGGTTATAAAGAAGGTATAGACCTGTTTGATGTCAAATACGTTCATATCTTTGAACCTCAAACTTCTATCGCAAATAAAAAACAGGCGATTGGAAGAGCCACACGCACATGCGGACAAAAAGGGTTGGAATTTCATCCAAAATCAGGTTGGCCTCTCAAAGTTTATATTTATGATACATCTGTTTCTAAAAACATAAACGAAAAATTCAGTGTCTCTACCTTACATCAACTTTTTGCTTTAGGTTTAGATATGCGAAGAGAAGTTTTATCCCAACAATTGGAAAAGGTTTGCATGATAGGTTCTGTGGATTATGAATTGAACAAAAACATTCATGAGTTCAAGATAGAAGAAGATGATGATGAACCTATATACAGACTTACCTGGAGTGAAGGTGGTAATCTACCCGTTTTAGGTGATTCACCTTCCAAACCTTCATCTACCCCTAACAAACCCGTTTTGGGTGATTCACCTTCCAAACCTTCATCTATCCCTAACAAACCCGTTTTAGGTGATTCACCTTCTAAACCTTCATCTACCCCTAACAAACCCGTTTTGGGTGATTCACCTTCTAAACCTTCATCTACCACCCCTAACAAACCCGTTTTGGGTGATTCACCCAACAAACAACCTTCTTATAACAAACCTATTTTTAGCGAAACACCTACAAAACCCCTTTTGAGAAATACTCCTATAAAACAACCGATATCGAGTGAAACACCCAACGAAAATGCATCGATATCTAGCGAATGTATCGTGCATAAATGTGGATTGAGACCTACGAAATCCTTCCCTGTAAAAACTTCCACACTGTTATTTGCGTACCTTTCGATAAATCCAGAAAAAGTCACCGTTTCAAGAAAAAACCTTTGCTCACTCATGACAGAAGACCCTATATTCTGTAAAAAAGTATGGGAAGCACATCATGATTTGCCATCATTTATCCAAAAAAATCTCGATAATATAAAAACAAACTTAAGTGGTTTACGCTATCGCGTTCGTTATCAACTCCAAAAAATACTGAAACCTTATCTCAAATCGCCATCTCCCGTATTTGATGCAAAAATGCCGTTTATGAGAAAACGACAGATGATCGCCAAGAAATTTGGTAGATATGCGTGGCCTAAAGTGAAGTTAGAGAATCATTGTTTACCTTCTTCTTCAGGAAAAACAGAATTCAAATTTACACCGACACAAGATTTCGTAAGACATTATTTCACTCCTGCAAGTGAAGAAAAGGGCATTCTATTACAACATTCCGTGGGCACAGGCAAATGTCATGCTAAAGATACTCCAATATTGATGTATGATGGCACTATCAAGATGGTTCAAGACATCAATGTTGGTGATACATTAATGGGAGATGATTCAACACCCAGAAAAGTGTTGTCATTAGCAAATGGAATAGATGATATGTATGATATAATCCCTGTCAAAGGAGACAAATATACCGTTAATTCTGAACATATCCTTGTATTGAAATATAACTCCATTGGAATCACATACAATAAAAGACAACCAAATAAACCTTATCGTGCGGATTATTTCGACAACAATAAAATAAGAAAGTTAGCAAAGAGTTTTGAAACTCGTGAAGAAGCAGAATTATTTTTAAAGCAATATGATAGTGAAAATAGTAGAACAGTTGAAATAGAAGTCAAAGATTTCTTAAACCTTTCAAAATCTATGCAAAAAGAACTAAAGGGAGTACGAAAAGGAGTTGAATTCCGTCATAATAAAGAATTACCATTAGATCCTTATTTAATTGGTATTTGGTTAGGAGATGGAACATCACGCAATCCAAAATTCACAACTGCAGATAAAGAAATATTAGATTATATGATAAAAGAAACAGAGAGATATGGATTAAAGGTTGTTCATGAAAAGAATTATGATTATAGAATAGTTGGAAATGGTAAAAAAGGTGGTAATTATATTAACAATATACTTTCTAATTTGAACTTGTTAAATAATAAACATATCCCTCAAGAGTACTTAACAGCATCTAGAGAAAACAGATTGAAACTTATTGCAGGACTTATTGATACAGATGGATATTATGATAAGAAAGGAAATTCGTATGAAATTATTCAAAAGTCTGATGAAATAGCAAATGGACTGCTTTTTTTGGCAAGATCTTTGGGTTTTGCAGCGTATTCCAAAAGATGTGAAAAGTCTTGTATTTATAAAGGAGAACAAAAAACAGGTGTTTACAACCGTATTCAAATATCAGGTAATATTGAAGAAATACCAGTTCTTTTAGAAAGGAAAAAAGCAAGAAAACGCAAACAGAAAAAGGATGTGCTTGTAACTGGTATTAAAGTATTTCCTATGGGAAAAGGTGAATATTTTGGTTTTACTATCGATGGAAACAACAGATATTTGTTAGGAGATTTCACTGTAACCCATAATACATGTACAGCAATTGCTACTGCAACCACATCATTCGAACCCAAAGGTTATACCATATTATGGGTAACAAGAGCAACCTTGAAAAGTGATATGTGGAAGAATATGTTTGGTCAAATATGTAATGTCATTCTTAAGGAAAAGATAGAAAAACGAGGATTAAAGCTTCCAAGTGATTTAAGTTCTCAGAAAAAACTTTTATCCAAAAGTTGGCAAATTCAACCTTTATCTTATAAACAATTCACAAATCTCATCACTGGAAAAAATCAGTTTTATCAACAACTGGTGGCCATAAATGGTAGCGAAGACCCTTTAAAAAAGACATTATTGATCATCGATGAAGCTCATAAACTGCATGGTGGGGATGATTTACTCGCAACAGAACGTCCAGACGTGGAAAAATTAACAGAGATGATACACAAATCCTACAGGATTTCTGGTAAAGATTCGGTCAAAGTTATGTTGATGACTGCGACACCCTTCACAAACGATCCATTAGAACTCATAAAACTTTTAAATCTTTGTAGAGAAGACCCATTACCTGAAAACTTTGATGAATTTTCCAAACGTTTCCTTGATGAAGATGGAACATTCAGTAAGAGGGGAAAATTAGATTTCCTGAATAGTATCACTGGTTATATCAGTTACCTTAATAGAGAACTAGACGCAAGACAATTTGCACAACCATTCATTCATTATGTCGATGTGCCAATGAGTGTGAAACAGTTATCGAATGTCGGTTCTGTGAAAGATCTTTCATCCAAATATAAACAATTAAGAGAAAAAATCAAAACGGACATTCAGGAATTGGAAAAGAAAAAGAAAGAACTCATGGAAGCAATAAAAGAAACAAAAAAAGAAAAAACCAAGAAAGAAAAAGAATGTAAAACTGCACCCAAAGAAGATAAGGCATTATGTCGTCAAGAACTCGTCAAAATAGAAGAACTCATACGAGAAAAGACAATGGAGTTAGAAAAACAACGTTTAGAAATAATAAAAGAAATAGGAGACTTGACACAAAAGTCATCTGGTTTACGCACAGAACAAAAGAAAGATAGGATGACCTTTGAAAATGATTTTAGTCAAGAAAAGATGTTGTTTGAGAAATGTAAGATAAAACCAAAATCATCTAACTCGACTTGATTCTCTTCTTTACGCTTTCATATGCTTCATCCAACCGTCTCTTATCACTTTGTGAAAACCTTCCTTTCTTATTTGGAAATAACTTTCGGCGAAGAGAGGTCACCAATGCTTCTTCAAACAAATCATCTGTGTCCAACTCAATTGGGGGAGAAGACGACTTCTCTTCCATCTCTTTCTTTTGAGATGCAATCGGAACGGTTGTTGGAGGGGATGAAGGTGCCTTTGTTTCCGTTTTTACTTCCTCTTCTTCCAGTTCCGTATCCACATCCGTATCTTCGTAAGATGGATCTTGTTGTTGCTTCTGCAACTCTTCTTGTATAATCTTTTGCACGGAATTTAATATATTACTTTCCACCTTTTCCAAACCTTCCTTTATCATATCAGAGATATACTTGTTCAAATCAATCATTGTGAAGGATGTCGGTTGTCGGTTGTCGCTGACAGTTGTCAAGAAGATATGATGAAATATATTTAAACTATATTCATTTTTTCATTCTGAAATCTATCCATATTTCAAAAATATTTTCTGTTTTTACTCATCCATCCATTTCACCATTTCAATCAGTTTCATTGTCGGTTGGGGGATATTCAATTGTTGCTCTGCGAATCCTAAACCTATATAAAACTTTCTGAGTTTATCTTTAGGTAAACACCATAAACGAACCAATTTTGTTGTGCCATTATTTTTGAGTTTATCAATCACTTTCTCTATCAATAATTTTCCCATCCCTTTCACCAACTGTCTAGCACATACCAATTCAATGGTTGCAATTTTTTGATTTTCAGAAATTTTACATAAAACAAACCCCCATACATAATATTTATCACCTGAACGCCTGCTATGTTTTTTGCCAATATTTGCTTTTTCGGTAATACGCAAATAACCAAAATCATAATCATTGATTACATTTCTTATATATAGCATATCTATTTCATCTCTACATGTTTCGTTTCCCTGTAATCTAATCAAATCTTTAATCAAATGATCATTCAAATCTTTCGATGTAAAGTACATAATATCATTCATTTCATTCATGTTTATAATACGTTCACAGATTACTTATGATATTCATTTTTTTATGCTCCGATATAATACGATATCTATTTGAAAAATTTTTTATTTGATAAAGTGGTTGAGATGTACAAACGAGGTGTATCAAAATTCATGAAAGATGCTATTTTGTCTAAAATGAACAATGTAAATAATAAATACTATAATCAATATATAATGATATCCTGATGGAAAATATTTTCATCAATGATGCTTCAATCTTACTGCAATTTTGTCAAAAAGTTCTTTCATCATTTGTTTTTCGTTTTGTGTGTAAGGACCTCTTTTTCTTGGAAATAACTTTTTACGCACAGAACCTTGCAATTGTTTAACTACATCATCACAGATTTTGTCCATATCTTTTTCTTTTTTGTTTTTTGCGTCTTCTGTATGATATGGATATTCAGTTTCCATCTCATCAACAACAAGTTTTTTATATTTGTTTTTTTGACTTTTATGGGAAATTGTTTCTTCATTTTTTTTGGTGTTCAGTTCTTCTTTAATAATATCTCTAACAGATTTGAGAATCTTATTATGAGCATCGCCAAGTTCTTCCTGTACCATTTGCTGAACACAAGAGTTCAAATCCATTTTATTCTCTTTATTATTTGGTTATTCATACATTTATTATTATTTTTCAATTTTTTTGAAATGTGCTAATGTTTATAAAAAAATGCATTTTGGCACACTAACCAACTATTTAAAGATTTGTGCTTTATGCTTTTCGCAAGTTATGAAATACTATTATATTGTCTTTATTCTATCTTTGTATCATCTATCAGTATTTGCAAATATAGATTTAAGTTGTTCTGTGTTTCTATACGGAGTGAATGATTGGAATATCACAAACAAACACTCCAACTGCATGAATATGGTTTCTAAAGTGAGAGACTTTTGTGGCGGTACTTCAGTGAATTTTGTGATTACGCAACATTGGTTGGATTACAATAACGATTATATTCCAGATAGATTCTGTTTCATTGTTGGAGATAATTGCAAACCAGTTGATAAATATCTCGTCAATGAATTCACAAAAACATTGTCTATCTGTTTTGATCATGCTATTAAGAAAGGTTTCAAGACAATTGCTATCACGCCTCATTTAGATGATGGTATGAGGAAAGGAGGATGGAGAAATGTTCTTGATATGCATCCAACAAAAAAAAATTATGGGTTTAGTTATTCAGATATCATGCTTTCACCTATCGCCACTGCATTAAAACGCAAAAACATCAAGGTTCGATTTGCTTTACAAGGAGAGATGAATAAAATGATTGTCAAGTATCCTACCGTTTGGTTATCTCTATCTAAAACCTACAAAAAACAAATTGGAGGCAAAGACACCAAAATAGGTATATCTATGAATTTCAATAAACTATGTGGAATGAATGCTTGTTCGAAAAGGGATAACATAGACTTTCATGAATTACGAAAATTATTCAGCGAAATAGATTTTATTGGTATTTCAAGTTATCCATCCATGAATACGAATATACCTCTCGATGAATTTCAGAATTGTGTCTTTATATTCGAACAAGAATTATCTGTTGTTGGAATAAGTCTCAGAAACATTTTGAAAAATCCAAATAAAGAATTTCATTTTAGTGAATTTGGAATCGGAGGTGGCACATGTGGTTACATGCCTGGTTGTGTCGCAGTTACTCCGGGACAAGCATTAAAAACACCTTATTATGGCATTCATGGTCCTTATTCCAAACAAAGAGACCCTTGGAACAATAACGTTATGAGGAATTTTATCAGATACTATTATAAACAAACTGTGAAATGGGTTTCACAAAAAACAGGACCTGTCTATAGAGTTCATTATATTTTTATTTGGAATGTTGCATCTTGGGATATCACGGGAATCTATCATCCAAGCACAACGAGTGAAGGTTCGTATCGTGATATAGAAATCGTCAAAACTCTTAAAAATTGGAATAATCATAGGAAACTTTTGAATTGAAATGTTTTACCAACCCCATATTTTCAGTATTTTCATCTATGCATGATTATTCCCATCATGGATAGTTTATCTTTATTTGGTCCAACTCATCGGTAAAATTCTTTTTGTTTTCTGTTGTTGTTCAATAATTTGGTTTTCAGAGCATATGAATCCCAAAAATAAGAAAACTCAGTTCAACATTTTTTTCAAGAAATAAAAAATGATTTGTATTTTAAAAATATATATATTATATCCTTAAAATGGAAGCATATACTCTATTAAAGTTTGGGGATTTTTGTGAAATTAGTGGCAAAAGTAAAGTCAAATTAGCATGTTTTGATTTGGATCATACTCTCATTACTCCTAATGGAAAACATAAATTCCCTAAAACAATTCACGATTGGAAATGGAAAGACAATTTTGTCAAAATTAAACTTGCAAAACTTTCTAACGACTATCATATCATCATCATAAGTAATCAAAAAAAACTTTTTGGTGATGATTTGAAAACAAAAATACAAAATATTTATAATGATTTGCAAATTCCATTCCTATTTGTTTGTGGTCATTCCAATGAGTTTTATAGAAAACCACACACTGCTTTATGGAAAAACATTTTGGTAAAACAAGAGTTCAAACATTACAAAATAGACAAGAATAATAGTTTTTTCGTTGGTGACATGTATTCGGATGCTTGTTTTGCCTTCAATAATAAATTAACATTTTATGACGCTGATGAATATTTTAAAGATTCTCATACCATAAAACCTAAAAGTTTTGACAATGATAAACATCCATTGTATAATGTTTTATCCGATAAACAATTTCCTGAATTGACTTTTATAAAAGACAAGTCCAAAAAATATTTTGTCTTGATGGTTGGGTCTCCTGCTTCAGGTAAAAGCAGTATTTCAAGAAATACTTTGAAAAATTTTGTAAGAATCAATCGTGATGAACTAAAAACAGAATCGAAAATGATGAGCATTTGTAAGAAAGCAATCCAAGAAGAAAAAAATATCGTAATCGATAATACCAATCCAACGAAAGAAATCCGTAAAAAATGGTTCGATGTTGCAAAAACGAATGATTACACCACCATTATTCTTTGGATAAATCTAGAAAAACCAGTCGTTTCATTCTTGAATCATTATCGTGTAGAAACGGATAAAAATGACAAAGCATTTGTTCCTGAAATTGCGTTTCGTGTATATTTTTCACGACTAGAGACACCTAACACTGCAGAATGTGATATGATTTTTAATATCGATAAAATATATTGTCATGATGATTGTTCAAAGTTCTTATCATATTGGTTTTAATCAAAAAAAAATTGAAACATATTATTTATATTTTTTATCATACAAATAACAAGAAGAATATTGTGTTGAATTCACCCAGCTACAATGGCAACAAACATGATGAGTATTATGATTGCTTTGGTTGGACTTCTTGGCGCAATTTCATATGCCGAAGCTGGTTGCGGAAAAGGATTTCAACAGATGGTTGCAATCACTTGTAAAGGACCTTATGGAGAAAAGAAACTTCTTGCAATCAATCCCGGACAAAAAGAATGTAGTCGTCCTGACAACGCAGCATTGTTGAAAGTATGTAAGAGTAAGTTTTGGAATACTTGGAAAGCATCTATGAACTCTAAATATACTGGTTGCTATACCAGTTCACGCGCTTTTTGGCGTAAAAATGGTGTCCCTATGACAAATCCTAATTTTAAGGCAAACTTTCCCGTCCTTCGCACAGGATTTGGAATGCCTCGTGGTACTTGTTTTAAAAATCCTACGCCTAAACCTGCTCCTCGTCCTGGTGGTCGCAAACTGATTTAAGATTAAATAGTAATGAAAGAACCTTCTAGTAAATAGGTGTTTGTATTATCTTTGAGTATATATCTATCTTCTATTTCTATTTTTACTATTGTGTTCCATAAAACTTCGTTCGTCAAAAAGTCTTTATATTGCAAAGCTGCATCGGTTGTTTTGAAATACTTGGTATGTTTGGGGACGATTTGGGTTCCATATACCAATACCTTTACCATATAAACTTTTTCTATTTCTATTGACATTCTATATTCTATAGTTTCATATAAAAATATCAAAAAACATTTAAAGAAATATAGATTTTATGACACAAATGAAACTAGGAATAAAAAACTCGTATGTTCTTTTCCTATCATTTATTCAATTAGGTGTCAATGCTGCTATTATATCTATTATTCCACTTCATTTGAAAGATAAAGATGGATACAGTTGTTTGTTATCTAATCAAGGTGGGTTTAGGGAATGTAACTATGGATATGTCACGGCAGGTGTTGGGATTGTATTGAATATTGTCGTGATGTCTCTCACATGTCATCACGTATCCATCATAAATTCAATCAAAGGTTTGCTACTTTGTATTGCGTCTGGTTGGTATGCGTGTGCATCAGGTATTCTGACACTGAATGCATTGGATGCAAATAATCAAAATATTCCTGGAGAAGATTGGCGGACTGCGATTTATTCTTTGTGCTGGGCAAATGTAGGATTGACCCTTATCATGGCAACAATTCATAGTTTTTGGAAACAAAACAAAATCGTGGATAAAGATCAAAACTACGAGATTGCTTGATGAATATTTTGTCTATAGAATACAATGTATAAAGAAACAATCACTTCATTGATGATAGCTGCTTTTTGGAGTTTATCGACCATCGCAAACAAAATAGCATTAAAAACGATAAGCGTTGATTTAGTCTATGGTCTAACTGCAACCATCAGCTTCATAACATCTTGGACTATCATATTTTTCAAAAAACCGAATGTCAAAGAGTTGACGTCAGAGTTTTCAAATGCTAATAATTATTCTATCTTAATCATCATATCCATAGCATTTATCATCAGTGTGATTGCAAGATATATATTTTTAGAGTTATTAAAAAAAACAGACAAGACTTTTATTCTCGTCACATTAACAAATACCGTTCCATTATTTGTCGCATTGGCATCGTGGTTGATATTAAAAGAACAAATTACTTTTACTGGAATAATAGGTATGATGATAACTTGCGTTGGTATAGCAATCATATCATTCTCTCTGACAAAAACTTAATTTTGCTATACCTTTTTCTTTTTTCACTTTCGCATTGACATGTGCCAAATTTCTTATGCTATCCAAATGTGATATGATCAAAATACAGTCATAATAGTCCATAAAATAATGCATGATTTCCGACATTTTATTTAGATTATCTGCGTCACATGTCGTAAAACCTTCATCGATGAGAAACTGTTGAGGAAGGATATTACATATACCCATTTGCGACAAACAAATTCGCATCGCAATCATGACGATAAATCTTTGGAACCCACTTGCTCTCTCTATCGATGGAGCCGAATTGTTTATATTATCTTTGACAATAAAATGGTATTGTTGTTTATCATGAACGATGTCCAATTCTAAATTGAAATGTGATAAGATGGGATTTATTTTGGATGTAATATATGGTATGATGACTTTCTCTTGCATATATTCTTTCAATCCACCTTCGAAACCTTTTTGAACAATTTCTAAAAATTCCTTTCTTTCCTTGATGACTGTTGAAATTTTAGATAATTCATCAAATCTGTGATTCAGTCGTTGTATTCTTAATTTGTATTCTTCTAATTCTGTTGCCTTTGTTTTCATAATCTCATATTCTCTTTTCAAATCTGTCTTCTCTTTCAATAACATTTTGTATTTGTCATAATATGATTTTGCTTCATATAATCTATTTGCATTCAGCACATCGAATCTTTCATGAACACAATTATACCAACCAACAGCTTCTTTTATTTTCTGGTGCACTTCTCGACGTTTGATGATTTCACTCTTTTCACGAAGATAATGTATATCTGCTTTGAGTTTTGTAATCTGATGACTTAATGATGTGTTTCTTTGTTTCCAATCTATATTCAACGTAATTAATGTTTTTTGCTTATCAAGATATTCTTTTTTGTTTTTTAGATTATTCTCATAATAGAACTGTTTTGTTTGATATTCTTCCAAACTCGGTATGTTCTCTATCTTGTTGGAAGGTAACATTAACTGTAATTTATTGAGTACCGTGTCCATTTTGTATTTGGTTTGATATAGAGGTCTCTGACGACACGCCCAACATTCTACATTGAGTGGATACTGACATTTTGTTTCTTCTTTCAGTTTATTTAACTCATTTTTTAACAATACGACTTCTTTATCATACTTTTCAAAGAATGATTGATATTCTTCGTATTCTGTTTCTGCTTCCTTGATAGAGATTTCATCTTCTTTTGGAGATAATGGACGTTCATTATTTAAAAGGGATTGTTCATTTAATAATACTTCATAATCTTCCATATATTTTGATAGTATTTCTTCTACATTCGTAAAGTCTTCGTTATCTATATCTGTTGTGTCGTCTCTTGTTTGTTGTTTTTCGTATTTAGACAAACTAATCAACTCTGTCAAATGTTCTGGCGAAAACTTCGGTGGTTGTTGGATCCTTTCGTTCGTATTCATATATTTCGTGAAATACTTCCATTTATCTTTTTCTTTGATACATGACGATATATCCAATATGATTTCGTCTTCATTTATTGATAATGAAACTCTTTTATTGGAAACAATCTTATCCAATTCAGGAATATCTTTTTCTTCAAACTTTTTGTGATTATTTAGTAACTGTAATTCGATATCATCCAATGACCTTTCATGATTCTCAATACTTTTAAAACTTTCAAGATTAATCCTACTCATTTCATATCTTTGTGTTTCATTATCAATATCTCTCCTTATTTCATCTTGTTTTTCATACAACAAATCATAAACATATTTGTGAATATTCACTGTTTCTTTGATAATCGTTGTCATACTTGTTATATCATTCATACTCAATATTTTCTCTATCAATTCTTTTTGCTCATTGTCTTTCAACGAAAAGAAATCCATATCATTATTCTGAGTCATTATCACACTACTCAAAAAATCTTGAGGAACACCTATATTCTCTTTTATCCAGTTGTTTATAATCGTTGTCTTTGTTTCCTTGAATTGTTTTGATATCAACACTAGTTCTTGTTGTGGTTTTATTGTTTTTCCTGTTCCTTTCTTAAAAGTCCTTTTCAATTGATATATTTCGCCATCCAACGAGAACTCTATCCATATCGACGCATTTTCATTGGATGGTTTATGGATGTTGATGAGTTTATCACTATGATATTTATTTGTTCTTGACGGAACACCAACACCAAATATAGCCAACAATATTACTTCCACAAAACTTGATTTTCCCGAAGCGTTTTTTCCATTGATTAGCGCAATTTTTTTATGCATATTCCTAAAATCAAATGTATTTCCTTTTCCAAAACATAGTATCCAATCCCATTTGATGATATGTATTTGAAAGTGTTTGTGTTGTGAATGTTTGCTTTTATCCATTTTCATTTCGTGTATCGATTTTTCCCATATTTCTTGACGATTTCTTATGATACTACTTTTGGATGTTGATAACAGACCTTGGATATCGTCTATATTAATTCTCATGCATATAGGATTTTTGAGAAACTTTTCGATATCCTCTTTGTAGTTGTCTGTTCCAATAAAAGACTGTAGATAACCTATCCATAATTGAACACAGTTTTGTATATTTATCGTAGTATGTTTATCGAATACTTTTAAAGTTTGTGTTAAAACAGGAATATAAATGATATTTTTTATATTAAATCCTTGTTTTGTGATAGAGTTGATTATGTCTTCTTTTTCCGTGGTTGTTAGAATACCTGTCGTATACACCTTCAAGTCCAATGTTTTTGGATAATGTTGCGGAATATCAATGTGTGGATGATACATATTCAAGTATCCTGTAAGTGGTTGAATATTAATTGTTTCAGTGGTTTTATTCACTAAATCCCATACGATATAACCATGTCCATCCACACTCTCACCGAAATTTTGTTGTATCAAACTTCCTGCGTAACCCCATTTGAGATTCAAATGGTCATCATCATGTATTTGCCGTGCGTGTATATCACCTAACAATACGAAGTCGTATTCGTCGAAATATTTCAATGTAATAGGCGATTTCTTTGGTATATTCGGTGGCAAAGCCTCGTGTATCGATACATGACATAAACCTACATTGAATTCTACATCAGCACCAGGTTTAGGAAAATTCGGTAGTGTCGGACTCCACAATATATCTTGTATGGTCGTCAAACCGATTCCGATATTATCAAACTTGTAAGATTGTGTTTTGTTCAAATAATATAATGGATATTTTGTAGATTTGTATTTTGAGATTAATACATTCAATATATCTGGTTTGTTGGTATCATCATCCAACTTGACATCATGATTTCCTGCGATAATAATCGTTGGAGCATGAGATGTCGTTGCTTCCAAAAATTCGTAAAATAGTCGTATTCCTTGTGGTTCGATAATTCCTTTATCATGAAATATATCTCCTGTCACTACTATCAAACACTTTTGTTGTTGAATCAAAGGATTATCATACAGTTGTTTGGATAATTCTGAAAACACAAAAGAATACTCATCGATACGTGAAGTTTCTGTGTTTCCCCTTCTTATATGAATATCACTCAAATGAATGATATGTGTGTATCGTTTTTCATTCATTTTTGAGCACGAGAAAAAGAATGTATATATGGATTGATTTAAGATAATCAAATTTCTTTTTATATGACTTTAATAATGTGTTTTGTTTTCTTTTTCAATCCAGTCTTGAAACGCAGTTCTAGTTATCGAATCTGGTTTTATCTGTTCCATTTTTATGCTTCTCTGTGAAATATCTTTATTGATTTCATTATAAAACTTCGCGTCATCAAACCCTATATCATGAGCATCGTCCCGAGTATGGTAATAATATATTTCAGGAATTCTGGCCCATGCTGCAGCACCAAAACACATCGGACACATTTCACAACTCGTCCATAAAACACAATCTTCCAATGTAAATTTATCCAACTTTTTACATGCTTCACGAATGGCTACGATTTCTGCGTGAGCCGTAGGATCTTTATCAATCGTCACTTGATTGTGTGCTGCAGCAATCACTCGATTGTTTTTGGTAATAACCGCTCCGAACGGACCACCATTATTTGCTACGCCTTCCCTTGCTTTATCGATTGCCATTTGCATAAACGACATTCTTCTTTTATAAATCATATAAACGTTTTTTCTTTAATTTGTTTTTGAAACAACAATAAAAAAACAAAGCCTAAAGTAATGTTTCAAAAATCTTCTGTAATCTTCAAACGTCCTAATGTAATTTGAAAGTTGCAAATAATACCAACATGATCTTTAACTTGATCGAAATATGGTCGCATTGTTTCATACGGTCTGGTAAATTTTTGTAAAGATATCATCAAACTAATATAATTTGCTATGTTTTGTTTTCCATCGGTATCTTGGGTTTTATTGTTTTTGAATTTATTGATATCTATCCCAGAACTCATAGTTTGTAAATTAAACTGGTTTATATATACACATTCAGGAGAAAAGTTCTGGATATATGTCTTCAACGTATCATCTGCTTCTTCCATAGCTAGTTCAGCAAACTGATAAACTCTTTGCAGCAATTTCTTATCATGAGTATTGATAATATTATTGGTAAGTTCAATATATTTTTGTTCAGTCATATCACCTCTGAAAATCGTTTCAACATAAGTGCGAAGATATTGTGTCCAGTTATCAGCAGAAAAATATAAATCAACAATACTGTCTCTTTTCACTAAAGTCCTCAATAAAATAAAATCGGAATTTCTTACCATCGTCTGATAGAGGTAATTGTTTGACGTTTTCAATGGAGCTGATATACATTTTCTTATTGTTTCTACAAATTGTATTATTTTACTGTCGATTTTAGATTTATCTATATCATGTTTTGCTTCAATCAACAAAAACCAAGGGTTTGGTATAGCTTTGATAGCGTTTTGTTTCAGTTTTGATATTGCTTTTATTGAATTGTTATTGAGTTGTCTATCTATTTGCAACTGAGTTTTTATTTCCTCAAAGGATTTTATGTTTGGTTCATGTATATAGTCTATAACAAAAAACCCATCAAAGTCAGTGATTTCGCCACCTCGCGGTGAGTATAATTTTCCAATATGTAATTCTTTGAAATGTTTGTTCATCTTTGACAGATGACGAGATACGAAATCATTTGTTTTCAGTTCAAATATTTCGCTTTCTTTATTTATATATCCTTCGAATGTTTTGTTGAATCTATCAAACTTGTTTTCTAACTGCTTGAGCCTTGTAGATACCTCGTCGAGCCTTGTAGATACCTCGTCGAGCCTTGTAGATACCTCGTCGAGCCTTGTAGATACCTCGTCGAGCCTTGTAATAATGAACTTGAGAGTAGAATTTAGGTTTTGTGTCTGACTATTAGACATATTTATAATTGAATTAAAGAATATTTTAAATTATGTCTTTAGATATGTTTATTTTTACAATTTTCATGTTTATTAAATCATGTCTTTAAATTCTGACCCAAGGAAACGTCATATAAAATTTGAAAAAAATATAAGTCATGTATATAAACACTACTCACCATACATATTTCAAAAAATGGAAAGTAAAATAGATGATATCAATCAATATCTTCATAACATCGGTGTTCCTAAACAATCACGATTGCATTTGATTGTCGATATTATTTCTCAAACTACCCCAATAACAATTATAAAAGAAGAAGATTCAAATCACATAAGAAAACTTATCCACGATTTATGTTTGATAAGCGAAAATGACGATATGCTACAATCTCTATTCATGTTATTTGGTGAAAAGGTATTGAAGAAATCATTGGATCAATATTACACTCCACTCACTATTGGTAGGTTTATTGGCAAATGTATCGATGACAACAATATAAAAATACTTGAACCCGCTTGTGGAACAGGTGATTTGGTTGTTTCCATAAAAAGAGCTCATCTTACCTGTAGAGATATTAGTCAAGAAGCTTGTGATTTATGTACGCTAAATTTCACTTTACATAAAAATAAACACTTTGTCATTGAGAACTTCAACTCACTCGCTCTTACTAATTCTACCAATGACTTTGATTTAGTGATAACAAATCCACCATTTGGGACGAAAACTGTCGAAACAAATCAAAGTATATTATCCAGTTTCAACTTGGGCAAGGGAAAGAAAAAAGAACAACTAGGAAAACTTTTCATCGAACATGGGTTGAAATCATTGAAACCAAATGGATTGCTTTTTATCATTATTCCAAATGGTTATCTATCAAATGCGAATGATATTCAACTACGAAGATATATTTTAGAAAAGTATAAATTGATAGGTATCATTCAACTTCCTCAAAACACATTCAAAAGAAGTGGAACAGGGGTGGATACTTCGATAATTATCATTCAGAATAAAGTATATGATGAAGATTATCCCATCTTTATTGAAACCATAAATGATATTACGAATGATTTCGATAATATCATTGCTTCTTTGCTGACTTTTGCATATGACAATGGAATAGAATATTTTAAGCATAGTGATAACAAAAAACCATATAATCAAGTGTATAAAAACCAACTTGTTCAGAATAACTTTTGTTTCAAAATACAACAATTCAATAAACAATATCTCGACTTGATCAACAATATCAAAAACAAACCCTATTTTACTTTGCAAAATATAAATGTTGAAAAACCAACAAAAATAAACATTGATAAATCCAAACAATATTTGTATCTGGATATTTCGGAAGTTAATAAAGGTTTGTATCACTCTACCAATTGGATACTGGGAAAAGCCTTGCCTGGAAGAGCGACATATGCTGTAACCGAAGATACAATCATTTTATCAAAACTCAAAGGAAAACCTTCGTTTGCAATAATCAATGAAGATTACGAAGATATTATCGTCACCAATGGAATGTTTATATTGAATATCCAATTAGAAAAAGAACGGTTGTCATTGTTTAGGTTTCTACACACAGAAGAATTTGTTTTACAGTTCAACTCTCTTGCAGGTGGGAGCATAATGGCGGATGTTAAAGAAAAAGACTTACATGAAAAACTGTATATTCCATATTACAATGATGAAGAACTCAAAGATACAGAGTTGTTGATAAAAAATATAAAGGAAATTCATATCCTTCAGAAGAGAATGCGGAACCTTGATTTAGTTTAAATTCAAACATTTTTCTAATCTTTTTCTTAATCCATCATCTAAAAGAAATGGATTGTTTTCTAGCAATTCAACGGATTGTGATAATCTTTCTTTTATTGAATATCCGCCTTGTTTAGAATTACATTCATTATGTCCAAAGTACACATTATCGTGTTTTGTGCCTTTGGAAGGATCATCGTGACAAAAGTTTACATATTGTTTTTTTGCAGAATATTTTTGTGTTTTGATATAATCATCTATATTCATGGATTCATTACAATATTTGCATATATGTGTTCCTATTAGGTCTTCTTTTGAAGTTTGTAAATATTTCAAAACCTTATCAGAAAAACTCAATGCCCCTTTGAATTTACAAATTTGTATCATGAGTGCTCTAAAAATTTTATTCTGTTCTTCTTTTGTCGCAAAATCAATCGGTCTTATTCCGAATGGAGCTGGATCAAAATTGTCTGTATATTCGATTTCATTAGATATGCTATGAGAATTACGACTTCGACGATTAAGGATTGGACTAAATCTATTCAAACTGTTTTCTTTTGGTGTATATTGCTCATATTCCGGTATCTTAATACATTTTGCACTACCTGCGGATGTATAAGCATCTTGATATGCTTTTCCTACCAACTTAAGCATGCCTTGTACTTTTTCTTGATTCTCATCCTTCCAACACTCTTTACATGCTTTCATGATATAATTCTTGTTGAATGGTTTACAATGAAAATCTTTCAAAAACTGTTCTGTGACTTCAACTGGTTTGCAGAAATTATCAAAGTTCTTTTTACTTATTAAACATTTTTGTTGTAAATCATATGGTTTCAGTGTGACAAAGTCATTATCACTATGAACTATTATACAAGGAACATTTGCTATAATCCATGACTTCTTCATACCAGAACTCAATATTGTTTTTGATGGTGCCACAAACATTCTTGTCATTTTATTTTTATTTATTTTATTGGCATAAACCAATCAATTTTTTTTGAGATTTATAAAATATATAAGACGATATAATCTTTTTAATTTATCTATAATCATGTTGCTTCAAAGAACACGAATCATTTGTAATTCTATCCACTATGACTTGCCTAAAATACCAAAACCTCCAATGATTATTTCCTATAAGAAAATACATAACATAAGACCCTTATATAACATCGCAACTGCTCCAACGCTTAAAGATAACATGAACGATTATACAGAAAAAGAAATATCCACGTTGGCACAAACAGACAAAAAACCGATTCTAAGCCTTAATGATAAAATGGTTCAGTTTTTTCTGATTAATATAATGCTTCCCTTGATATTTTTGTTTTTGACCGTATTTTTATTTGGAAGAATGATGAAAAACGCAAGTGGAGCCAAAGGTATGTTTGGTAAATTCAGTGAAAGTCAGGCAAAATTCCAGAAGATTCCAGATACAGGTGTAACGTTTAACGATGTAGCTGGTTGTGAAGGTGCGAAAAGGGATTTACAGGAAGTTGTTGATTTCTTGAAAAATCCAGATAAATATGCAAAAATGGGAGCAAAAATTCCAAAGGGAGTTTTGTTGTATGGAACATCAGGAATTGGGAAAACACTTTTGAGTAAAGCATTAGCAGGTGAAGCAGGTTGTCCTTTCTTTTCTTGTGCTGGTTCGTCGTTTAATGAATTGTTTGTTGGTATGGGTTCTGCAAGGATCCGCTCGTTGTTTACCGATGCAGCCAAAGAAGCACCTTGTGTTATATTTATTGATGAAATCGACGCAGTTGCTAAAAAACGTTCAGGGATTTCTATTGGTGGAAGTGACGAGAGAGAGACCACGTTGAATCAATTGTTGGTTGAGATGGATGGATTTGATAGTAATAAAGGAGTTATCGTATTGGCAGCAACAAATCGTCCAGATATTTTAGACGAGGCACTCTTACGACCTGGTAGATTTGATCGTAAAATATATATCGAAAAACCAGACATCAACGGAAGAACCGAAATACTCAAAGTACATACCAAAAATAAACCATTGGATACCGATGTAGAATTGGAATCCTTGTCAAAAATTACTGCAGGAAGTTCAGGTGCAGATTTAGAAAATCTTGCAAACGAAGCTGCAATTCTTGCTTGTAGAAGAAACAAAGATAAAATCACGATGAAAGAGTTCGAAGATGCTTTGGATAAAATTGCGCTAGGTGAACAAAAAACGACGACTCTCATGACAGAAAAACAAAAGAAAATCGTTAGCACTCATGAAGCAGGGCATACATTAGTTGCAATGAATATTGGTGATTATGATAAAGTCAAGAAAGTAACTATCATTCCCAGAGGTATGGCTGGTGGGGTGACGCTATTCGAACCAGACCAAGAACGTATCGATGGTGGGTTATATAGTAAGGAGTATTTGGAAAATCAGTTATGTGTTGCGTTGGGTGGTAGAGTTGCAGAAGATATTGTTTTTGGGGGTGATAAGATCACAACAGGGGCTTCAAGTGATTTCGTTCAAGTTCATAATATTGCAAGAAAAATGGTTACGGATTTTGGTTTTACTGACTCACTCGGACCTGTCGCTTGGAAACAAAATGAAACCATGAATGCTTATTCAGATACAACCGCTCATCAAATCGATGAAGAAATGAAAAGAATCGTTTTCAAAGCTTATGAAAAAACGAAAAGAATTCTTATCACAAACAAAAAGAAATTGTTGAAACTATCTGAAACACTTATCGAGAAAGAAACGATGACTGGAGAAGAAATACAAAATCTATTCAAGTAGTTTATCTTCTAAAGACTTTATTTTCTTTTCTAACCATGTATTCCTTTCGGATAATTCTTGAATTGCTTTGATCAATGGAGAAATGAATTCTGTATAATTCAAATATTGAACACTTTGATCATCATCAGGATTTGCCAAACACCAACCACCAAAACTGTTACCAACAGTAGATTTCACTTCTTGTGCAATCAAACCATAATGTTTCGATTCATCTGGATATTCTCTCCAATTGTAAGATACTGGTCTCAATTTGTTGATAAAATCCAATCCTAATATACTTGTTTCTATATTTACTTTTTCTCTTTTATCAGATTTTTCCAATGAGCTCCTTTTTTGGTCTGCAATTGGCGAATCCATTGATATCTTTATTATAATATTGATTTTCTTTTCTCAAATATGCACATTTGACATTAAATAATTTATCTGTTGTTGTTGCGTTTCTACTATAGTTTGCAGTTTTTGAACACAACCATATAAGGACGCAATCAATTGATCACTATTCAAAGTTCTACAATCCATCATTCCATGTAAAAATTGTGTATCAACTGCTTTTGGGAATACACTTTCAACATCTTGTGCAATCCAACCCAATTTATGTCTATCTGACACTTGATTTGTTGTATATATATCATCACGCCATTTGAAATATTTCAAAGGTATCGCTTTTATATTATTATAACATACATCCAAATCTGCAAAAGTGATATCTTCTTTTAATCTTTCATCTGATGTTACCGTCCAAGTGTTGGTAGAAGCTTTTGCAGCAGTGTCCGTGGATAAATGTAATTGGTATGCAGGAGTTTGAGTACCTATTCCTATATTGCCGTTTGTGCTTATTCTCATTTTTTCGGTTGTTGTCGTATTACTACCTGTCATGAAACGTATTCCTCCTGTTCCACTGGGAGAAATACTCTCCAAATCTAATAACTCATTATTCCCTATAATACTATGTATTTTAGAATCATTAGCGGGAACTAGTATCAATTTACTGGTTCCTGTAGTATTTGATATCTTGACATCTCCTTGATGGATATGAAGTCTTTGGTCAGGATTACAAGCACCTATACCTACATTACCCACGCTCTGCATCGTCATTACATTCGTATCTGTATAATTACCATGTGCTAATAATATATCCATACGTGTTCTCGAATTTAATGCGTTGGCTTCATATCGTGACAAAGCAAAAGTTGTTCGAGCACCAAAGGCAACCCCTGTTGTCCCTTGACGACATAAATGTAATATTGGTTTGCTATCATTCAAAGTTACGGATGTCGTTGGAGGGGTCTGTAATGTTATCGTTGTCGCAGCGGACGAGTGATCATATGTATTACTGTCTGTTACTAAATTTCCTACAGTCAGTACTGAACTAATATTACTGGTATTGATACTGGTTTTTGACAAATTATACATTCCATTTATATTAGACGACCATACATTGGATGATGAAGACACAGAATATGCTACCACTGCGTCATATACTGTCTTTAATGCTGATGCAGTTGCGGCTTCTGTCGTTGATGTACTATTCGTCGTATTATTCAATCGCACGATACCTGATGTAGTTGTGGAAGATACCGGTAAATTATTATAAGATAAAGCATTGATCGTACCTGCAATATCCAATTTATAGTTCGAATTTGGATTTGTGGTTCCTATTCCTACAACACCATTGCTTGAACCTGATAAATATAATGTATAATCACTGAAATTGAATCCATTTTCGTCCAGGTTTAGTTTATAATCATTTACACCAATCGGTGATTTGAATACAAAACCTTTTCTATCATTCGTTGTTCTGAAGTAAGCTTTCAGTAAATCGCCTTCCAATATCTCAAAACCACAATTACTACCAGATTCCAAAGGATTTCTTTTGTTCAAGGTTATTATTTTATTTGAATCTGCGTATTGACCAATCACAAATATCGTAGATACATAAGATGTTGGACCTAATGGTGATATACCTTCACCGATTGTTAAAGATGGAACCGAGAATATAGTTATATCCGTATTCGATGTTGTAGTATAACCTATATCATAGTCTGAATAACTGAGTATTCTCATCGTATTTGGATATGCATTTTGAGTATCTATGAAACCATCACCTTGGACATTTGGCGAATTTAATAGACCTGGAATGTTCACTATATCATTTACACCACCGATATTTATAGTTGCACCTGTATTTTTTACAAATAAATCTGCACTATTCGACTCCAGTATCAATCCTCCTTGATGTATATTTACTTGATTATCTTTTATCAAAACCGATAATTCGTTGCTTCCTGCAGGAGTTTTGAACAACCAACTATCTCTGTTGGATGATGTTATTATATATCCTGCTACATTGGAATTCTCTATCACATTTATTCCTGTATTCCCTCCTGAACCATTCGAACCATCTGCGTTCAAATTCAATGTTTTGCCTGTCAATACTGCGCTTCCTGTGCCTGATATTGCACCTCCACCCCCCACCGTTAGATTATATACCGAACCACGAATATTTACGATATCATTACTTGCACCTATATTTATGATTTTATTACCGTTCGAAGATATACCTATATTTATCGATATATTACTTTCATCAAAACTTGATATATTTAGTGTATTTGACAAACTATAGATATTGTTTATTCCAATATCTCCTGATGATGACATTCGTAAATAGTTGGATAATGTATTCGATAAAGCGTATTTTGTTTCGAGATTACAACCTCGTTCTTGTAAATTACAGGAAGCATTTATAGTGGTTCCTGTTAATATATTGGTCAATGTGCCACCAGTTTGTAATAAATACTTATTTGATAAGGATATACCGCCCTCTTGTAAATTTGAGGTTGCGTTGAATATATTCGCTACTAACGAACCCTGTATCGTATCACCACCACTGATTTTTACATATACATTGGACAAACTCGTTCCATTTTCAAGGATGTTGTTTTTCACTTCTAATTCATCCCAAATAACCACTTTACGATTACTACCACCACCGATGATATCTATTGCGTTACTTGTCAAATACTCATAACCTATCACACCTGCGTTACTATTTTTATTGGATACACCAAAACCTAATTCTATGTTTTGTTTCAAAGCAAATTTACTATTCGGAATGATTACCTGATTATTCGATAAAACGATACTTGAAAGTTCAATATTACAAGGTGATATATATTTCATTTCAGTTTTGTCATTTGTTGTTGATATAGAAAACGCATTGCTAGTCGTGTGTGAATTTGAGACAAGAATACATGGTGTTTGTATATGTTTAGAGCTGACGATACTATAATTGGAATCAGGGACTTTATCAATACCGATGGATCCACTCACAACAATTCCTTCAGAGAATTGATTTGCGTCATTTAAGAAGATTGTGTTCGAGGAACAGTTCAGAACCCTTTTCGAACTCATCGATAGATTCGAACCGCTCATCAAAATATTTCCACGTATATCTAATCTTTCAGTTGGATTACTTGTGCCAATACCTATGTACTGATTTTGATTATTGATGTATATCGTCGAATCAGTCTCAGGATTACTTCCACCTATGATCAAGTTTTTTGAACGAATTATCGTATCATACAAAATGCTATTGCTTCTCGAAAAACTTTCTATATATCCAGTATCATTACCACTTGAAAAACGAAACAATAAACCTTTTGTTAATTTCATATTTGAGAAAGATGACGATGGCGCAACATAAACAGTATCTCCAATATTTATGTTGGATAGAGTAGCTTCTTTGATATCAACACGACCATTTTGAACTTTCATCGTTAAAGAATCTTGGTTTGAACCAACTGCAAATAATATTCTTTGTGATGCATTACTCGTCATCAGAATCATATCATTCAATTGTGATTCTGTTACATAAGCATTATTGGATTTTGCTAAATGAAAAAAAGCAGCCATATTTAAGGTAAATTATCTTATTTATACCAGAGAAAAATAAAGATTTATTATAATATGACGGAAAACATGAACATAAATAGTTTGCGTTTTTTTGGTGTCTTGAATAACAAGTCTTGTAACGGTTCTGTTACAGATAATCTCGTTAGCTCATTCTTTATCACGTTTCCGATACAACACATAAGAATGATCATTGATGATGATAATACGCATTTAGAATTTGAATCAAAGAGAGTTGTGAATATAAATGATACCGATTTATATAAAATAACCTTTTTCGAAGACAATATAGAATTACCTTTGGCAAAATTCAAATCTATTTCATTTCTTGTGTCGGCGGAGGATACGATACCAGATTATGGAGTTTCTATTTTATATTCTATTTCAACAATTTAAAGATAATGTCGTATATATTACTTAATGCAAAACTATTATTTACTTAAACATCATAAGAACTATTTTGGCTTTGTTGATTATGAGAAACATTATGTCGTTGGTTTCAATCAACATCATTTGAATTATCTATTAAGAAACAATATCACTAAAAAAAGTAAAGCATGTCTCATCAGAAATCATACAGAAGACGTGACACAAGACATCAACGCAGGACTTATCATGAAGGGAGTATCTCAAACCATATCAGGTGTCACGATAGATGTTGGTGCTAAATTAATCATTACAAAAGATGAAGAATTCGTAGAAAAAGATGATGTGTTTGAAATTGATCATGTACAAATCGATAATTTTATACTATGGCCATTTCAAAATAATCTGGGTGTCGTTTTGACAACTGATTTATATACGGAAGATAAGGATAAATATGTTTTCACATCTCAAATCATTGACCCTTGTCAATCAAGCGAAATGTTCTTGAAAAAATTAGAAACTTTATAATCAAAATAATAAATTTTATATTTATATTTTTTCTTATTTTCTTTTTTTCTTTTTGTATGATTGCCTTTAGACAATATTCGCAATAAAAGTTTTCAAAAAATCATACTTTTTTTGTCTCTTTTCTCTTTTTGCTTCAGGGCATTCATAAACATACAGCATCTTGTGTAAATCGTTCATTACCGACACATAATCAGGAATGCTTATCCAAATATTTGCGTATGAATCAAACACATTCATAAAACGACCGTGAGACCAGAAGTCTTTGAGTTCTGCGTCCTCATAACCAGGAATAGATATATCGATAAAGTCAGCAGTTGCTGACTCATATGACATCGAATTACAAGGCGAAGTCTCACTTGCTGTCTCTTCCAACTCAGGATCAATCACGAATAAATTATTCCAACGCAGTCTATAAAGATCAAAACATCCTTTGATTTCCATTTTGTCATCACCAGTACGATTGAATGATATGGAACGATTATGAGAACAGAACAATGGCGTCTTACGAAGTGGAATACGCTCACAATTCTCAAAATGTGGTATCTCTACACGCACAACCTTGTCTTCATCCACCAAACTATCTGCAATGATGAAACTGTATTTGGAACAAGCATTTCGACTCGCAATGCTTTCGAATGCAGATACAAACACACCTCGTTTATCGTCAATCTCATTCAACGCCCTCTCATAATCCTCTTTGAACTTTTCCACTAATTCTTCTGACAGAAACTGGTCACTGTTTGGTTTATTCAAAAACAACATGTGATCAATCGTCCTTTTGTATTGTGATATGGTCTGTAATACCAATGTATTCACAAGATATTTCACGTTTTCAAATTCCTCCTTCGGCAAATTTGGATTGATATAAATCACGATGTCCAAATCTGAATACGGAAATATATCATTATTGCCTCCAATCAAGTATGTATAAGAAGAACCTCCTTTCAATAATATCACGATATCACGCTGATACAAATCACGAATCATTGCGTGTGAAAATATCTTCTCCAATAATATTTGATATATCCTCAAAGCAATCACACGATATTCTGGCTTCTTGAATATCGTATTCATCAACACATTTGTGACCTTTGCTTTGTTCTCGTTTTCATTGTCTGGCTTACTTATCTTTGACATCGTATTGAACCAATAAGGACCACGCCTTCCACGGTCATTGTCCTTCATATTCAAAGCATACTCGATGAACTCATTACGATCCTCAGACGTCCAGATGGTATCCATCTTTGCAAACTCTGCAAGAGTATAATATGAACTGTTTTTGAGAAACTACGCTTAAATACTTTACTTACGAAATCAAATTTTTTTCGTTCACCGTTGAAATCTCAAAAAATAATTTAGTCTAATGTTTCCATTGTACTATTTATATCGATTTGTTCTTCTTCTCCAGAAATATCTGCAATTTGTGAGGATTCTTCTTCTGGTAGAGACAGATTTGTGCTGATAATCTTGTACATTTTCTTCGAAAATACGGATGGATCATCCAAAACGAATCCTGAACTCAAACACGCAATTTCATATATCAATGAGACAATATGTTTGATATTCTCATCGTTTTCATTTTCATTCATACGCGCTTTGATATCCTTAACAATAGCGTGTCGTGGATTCAGTTCCAAGATTTTAGTGGCTTTCATAAACGACATCATGTTATTATTTCTCAATGCTTGGGCTGACATAATTCTTTGCATGTTTGCAGTATAACCATAAGAATCCGTCGTGATAACACATGGACTTTCTGTCATCCTATCCGAAATTTCAACTTTCATTACTTTCTCTCCTAATATATCTTTGACACATTTACACAATTTTTCATTTTCCTTTCGTAATTGTTCCAATTCTTGTTTATATACTTCACTATCATCTATCTCCAATTCATCTTTGACCACATTTTTGAAAGTTTTTCCTTCATAATCTTTCAATTGCTGACTGAAATATTCATCAATTGTATCTGTAAGGTATATCACTTCATACCCTTTAGAATGGAGGTTTTCTACAAATGCTGAGTTCTCTAATGCCTTTTGATTTTCACCTGTGATATAATAAATATACTTCTGTTGTTCCTTCATTCTTTCGATATATTCCTTGAAACTTGTGAGTTCATCATTCTTCTTTGATGTATGAAAACGAACTAATTCCATCAATTTTGTTCTGTTTGCAGTGTCTTCATGAATACCCCATTTGATATTTTTGCCGAAATTCATCCAGAATGTTTTATATTTTGTGGAATCTTCTGCCAAATCGTTCATCATTTCTATCGTCTTTTTGACTAAATTCTTTTTAATCACTCGTAAGATACTGTTTTGTTGCAACATCTCCCGAGAAATATTCAATGGCAAATCCTCAGAATCCACCATACCTTTTACGAAACTCAAATATTCTGGCATCAAATCATTACATTCATCCATAATAAATACTCTCCTCACATAAAGTTTGATATTCGTTTGTTTTTTACCTTGTTCGAACAAATCAAAAGGTGCTTGGGATGGAATAAACAGAATGGATTTGAATTCTAATTGACCTTCCACACTGAAATGTTTCACTGCTGCGTGGTCTGACCAATCATTAGCAATACTTTTATAAAAAGTTGCGTATTCTTCATTCGTAATTTCCTCTGGTTTCCTCATCCAAATCGGTTTCTGTTTGTTCAATAATTCCCATTCATTCTTGATTACCGTCTTTTTTACTTTATTTTCTTTATTTTCTTCTACATCTTCAACTTTCACCTCATCTTCATTTTCGTTTTCGTTTTCGTTTTCGTTTTCGTTTTCGTTTTCTTCTTCTACCTCTTTTGTTGTAAATAGATGAATTGGATAGTTGATGAATTCGGAATGTTTATGCACGATTTCACGCAGTTTCGTCTCTTCCAAATATTCTTGTAAACCTTCTTTCAGGTGAAGGATAACTGCTGTTCCTCTTGCCAAAGTTGACATTTCAGTATCTTCTTCTATCGTAAAGGTTCCTTTCGCTTCACTATACCAACGCCATCTTTTGTCATCATTTGGGGATTTGGTGACAAACTCAACTTTATCTGCAACCAAAAACGCAGAAAATGCTCCACATCCAAATTGTCCTATCAATGACATATCCATTTGTTTGGATGATGAAGCAATGTCATTCAGTTTTTGCATGAATTCTTTTGTACCTGAACGTGCCACGGTACCCAAAAAATTTACCAATTCTTCATGCGTCATTCCAATACCATCATCTTCGATTGTTAATGTATTGTTTTCTTTGTTCGGTTTGATTCGTATTTCCAATTGAGAGTTATTTTCAAGAACCTCTTTGTTTGTAAGAGATAAATAACGAACTTTATCAAGTGCATCACTTGCATTCGATACTAATTCACGTAAAAATACATCTTTATGACTATAAAAGGTATTGATAATCAAAGAAAGCAGTTCATTGATATCCGCTTGGAAATTATATGAAGATGCCATCTTGGTATGAACATAAAAATAAAATAATTCTTAAATACTTTTAAAATTCAAAATTTTATAATTATACATTATTAGATATATGCAAGTTATCAAAATTTATACCGTCTTCTTAAGAGAAGACTTTTATATTATCTTAAAAGAATACACAAAATTTTTCACATCATTAGAAGATGCTTATGCTTATGAAGATGAATTGATGAATATTGGATGGAAAAGACCAACATTTACATATTTAGAGACAAAATTTGCAATTAAAGATGATGAAAAATACTATCTTCTAGATTCAATGAGTCATGATGTCATTTATGAATCTCACCTCGATGCCATCTCTCAATAAGATACCCACAATATTATTCGTTTCACGAATTTCAGTGTAATTTGTGAGACGTTCATTCATATCTTCTATATGTGAAAATAAACTCAATGGTGTATGATATCGTCTCATATCATAATAATCCCAGTCATGTGTATAACACATTACACCATTGAATAGTAAAGATGTCTCTGCAAAACTATCTACTGTTATCAGTGGATGGGTTTGAATACTCAATGTGAAATCACCAAATAGTTTGATGATTACTCCCGTCTCACATAATACTCCTGTCTGTGGAGACGAAAATTTATAAGATATATTGTTGTCGTCCAACCAGTTTACTATTAGTTGTAAGGAATAACTTAACTTTCTTGACATGATAATATTATTATGATAATATTTATTTATATACTAAAAACATATTTTCATTTCTTTTACCTTTTCATTTGAATAGGATATACAACAATGTTGAAGGTCTCCTATAAAATCGTTCATTCTTGTCATCAATAAGTCTGTCAAACGATTTATGGTAATTGGTCGTGTCGAATCTTTCAAGATAGAAATTAGACACATCGTCATGACATTTCCATCTCCCGTTGTGTAAGAATCTTCATCCGCTCTAGAACTGGATATGTTTACCCAATTTATGGACTCGTTCTTGGAATTCGTATCCAACATCGTGCCTGAACTACAATGATCACTAATAAGAACAAACAACGAATTACTATTACCATTTTTTGGTTCTGGTAGCAAATCAACCAACATGTCATCTAGAATATTACCATCAGGTAATTGGTAACATTCATCCATTCCATCGGATGTCTCATCCCCATTCATATCCTGTATATTATTGCCATGACCTACCATAATGACATACACTATTGTATCTTCGTTTTGTAAATAATTCATCGAAGTTTTAAACATTTCTATCACACTCCTACAATTGACTTCATCTCCAAATAATGTATATGTCTCTGTCAAATTCATGACGTTTTGCAAAGATTTTGCAGATTCGACTGCTTTTTGCGTTCCCCAATAGTCTTTTGCAATAAAAAAACCTATTTGTTTCATTTATTTGTATATACAAAGATGATTATTCAAAAGTCAGTGTGTATTTGTCGACACCATGATATTCTGGTTTGGGAACATCCATCCAACTTTCTACGTTGGAAAATGTCTGCAATTTTTCGTAATATTTATCATTTTTGTAGTCTGTTTTTGTACAATAAACATCCGTTTCACCAACACCTTTCGTGAATGTTTCCTCTATAACAAGAACGTCTTTATTGTAATAACCAATCGACACATATGTTGGATGGCCGCAATCAGAAAAATCAATCTGATTGATTTTCAATGATAGACTTGGGAAATAAGAATCATAAATGATTGTCACGCTTTGTAGTTCTTTTTTGTGTCCTATGTTTTGTAATCTTAATGTGTGTTCGTAAATCCTATCATAAAGTAATCTTTCAATTAAACATCTCTTTACGTACTCACTCATGTTCGGACCAAATAGTGTTTTTGTGAAACGAAAATTAGAAACCACTCTACTTGAACCACAAGACGAGTTTCGATGATAAATAGGGTTTCGTTCAGGTTGGAACTCAGATTCAAAATACGTTATTCCTTTTGCAAATTCAGTAAACATGTTTGTTGCTTTACGCTTGAAAAGTTCAATATTTTGTTTATATCGAATCTTAATGAAGATACGACGATACTCTTTAGTAAGACGTGATTGCAAGTTTTGAGAATACGACTTTTGGTAAAAAGTAAAATCTGTGCTGATCAATGAAGAACGTAGCATATATAACTGCCTATTATTATCACGAACGAACAATCTAAAATTAATTTTTGAATTCATGCAAATCACATTATAAAACTCTTTACAACTATCCAAAAACTCTTGGACATCTTCTGTATCTATTACTCTGCTTTGAACTTTAGCATTTACCGTTGTGTTTAGAAATTTTAATCTCTTTTTCATGACATCGTTCAAAGATGATTTAAGATTATCCATCTCACTATAAACAATACAGAAAATGTTTTATGATGTTGTTATTGATTTGAATGATCAAACAAGCACGATAATAGACCTTACAAAATACAAATCTGTGACGTTTAAAAATGTGTCTGATTCATCAATCATAGAAATACCGTCAAACGTTGTAAACATCTGCTTCGAAGGACATTTAACAGAGTACGTAATACCCAATCATATCTTAGACTTTTGTGGAGATAATCTAGGATTAGAAAAATTAACACTCAACGAAAAACTAGAATGGTTGTTCTGCAGACATAACAAATTGAAATCTATATGTTTAACCCCAAATCTTATTTGTGCAAGTTTAGACAACAATGCTTTAGAAACGATTACGACAAGTGGTGAACTCACCGCAATACAATCCTTATCTTTGACAAACAATGCAATCCATAATTTTGATATCGTTTTACCCCATGATATGTTTGAATTCAATATAGCGGGCAATGAAAATATACGAATAAAATATCTGGATTTTATATTCAACTATGACGAAGAAGATAAATATATCATTTCAATTATAGATGGCGATTATAGATGGGTGCTCGGAAATGGTATATTGATGAATAGTGAATACGCACGAACTATGGTTGCACAATATTGCTATTCTGGACGAAAATATATCGATTTGGATGAAGTAAATCGACGATATGGTCCCTAAATACCCAACAAATACAAATCACAAATATTATCACAAATACATGTATTGTGTTGTTTCAACTATATAAAGAGAGTTCATCCATCTAAAAAACGCTCAATGGACGAACAATTCTCAAACATCTTGAAGCAATCCGATGGAGTACAAGTGTATGAGGATATCAAAGTCAGCAATCCATACATATGCACAGCAACTATCGTTTGTAAGTTGAGTGTGGATAAAATAAATATTCAAAGTTTGATTGACAACAACGATGATACAAGTTTCAAGATAAGAACCACAAAATCTAAAAGAAAGATATATCGTCCTTTCTCAAACTCGATTACTTTGATCTTTCAAAACAAAAAAACAATCAAAGTTTTTTCAAATGGAACTTTACATATCACTGGATGTACTTCCATAAATGCAGCACATCTATTGGTGGACGAGTTGTGTGATTATCTGAAGAAAACGACAAACAATGATGATATTTCAATCCAAGATACACGTATTCTGACTTTGAATACGACTCTAAAATTTTTTTCAGCAGATAATCTTTTCATTGATTTGGAAAGCGCACGAACAACTATCTTGAATAAGTATCCTGATGAAAATAAGTTGATGGCAAGGTACAATCCAGATATTTACCAAGGTTTGATTTTGAAACCTTTGTTCGAAAAAACAAATCGCAAAATAAGTATTTTGTGTTTTTATACTGGAAGTTTCATTATTACGGGTGTCAAATGTCCTGATGAACTCCAATTTGGTATCGAATTCCTTGTGGAAGCTTTTCGTAAAGTTTTTTCAGTTCAGAAAACTATGTAATTTTCTAAACTATGAATCTTCTTTTTCCATTTCTTTTTCTTTTTTAGATAGTATTGTAAGACCATTATTATTCGTTAAATGTTTTTCTATTTGCCATTCTGGATGCTTTTCCAAAAATTCTCTTATTGCGTATCCCATTCCCTTACATAAATCTTCCATAGGACAATCTATTTCTTTCGACAAAACATCCATGTCAAAATAATAACACATTCTTACAGTCTCACCATATTCAGAATCTATTTCAGTGTTGTGCAAGACGATATACTTTTTCACATGTTTGTGGTGTTTTTCTAATTCTCTTATCAGCTGTGCATAGTGATGACACGTGTCGATGAATAATAAATCTACTTTAGGAATATCAGAACGTAAACTATTCCCATGAACAAATTCATTCGTGATTTTATTTCTTTTGCATATTTCTACCAACTGATTATATCCTGGTGGAGGACCATTTATATCCATTGCAAAATGATGTTTTTTCTTTTTTTTATTAAATCGTAGTCCTTTTAGAAATCCCCATGTGCTCGTCATAGTGTTTAAACCCAACTCACCTACACTTGTACATTGTAAAGCTAACTCTTCCAAAACAGGTATATGCTGAAAGATATTGGATGGTGTATCTTTCGCCCATGTGTAACCCTCTTCTATCGTGGAAAATTGCATTGTTGTCTTATTATATGTATAATATTTAAACACGATTATATCAAACGCTATTATGCTTTATTTTCTGCAATATTTTCAAACAGATATGTTGTATATAATATAGTATTTAAAGGGGTTATATAATTCTTGATGAACAGGTTTGCGTTCAGATTAATAAATTCCACCAAACCTGGGTTGGATTCTAAAAACATAAATGTATCTTTCATATTATCTATATTTACACCTTTATAATGCACTCCATCATTGATCAAAGGATAGTACCATAATATCTCATTACTATAATACTTCATCAGAACACTTTGTGAGTTCATAATCCAACACAAACGATCCCAACTGGCTGTGTTGCCATCTATAGACAGTAGATACTTATAACTATATTGCTGGTATTGATCAACAGGTTGATGTATCATCTGGTTTATTTTATCTGGATAAGCTTTCAAAATATCCTCTCGTTCCATCTGTGCAATACCAGTGATATAACATTCTGAAAAGTCTCTGTTCGCAACAGACCATTCACATAATTTCAATCGCTCATTCTTTGATGCATTCCTATTCCCTGTGGTAACACCATAGAAACCAATTTTATTGTTTTTGTCTTTTCGTAATATAGGATCCTCTATAGTTAATCTGTTACCATAATTACCTACCATAAAAGGATCAGGCAAAAGCGTTGGATATTTATCGTTCTTATCTTTGGAGAACACCAACACATTATCATAATTCTTTCCATTGTTTAAATATGTATAACTATCATGTAATTCTATGGGGTAGATTCCTGATATATCAACTTCATGAGGTATGTTTGGGAATACTTTATTTAATAAAAAATCACAGTAGTATGGCATCCTTGGTGCATTGTCATGCTTTTCATAATTAAACATCTCTATATCATACCTATCATAAGAATTCTTTTTTACACTAAAGTACGGAATACTAATATCTTCTGTATCATCTTCTTGTAATGGAAAAAATGTTTTTGAAGCATTTTGAGCCAAATAGATAATCGTATCCGATGTATTCATTTGATATCCTTTCTCTGTCAAATGAAAAAATACTTTCTAATTGTCCGCGTGTGCAATATGTAAATGAGATTTTGTGACAATGGTATTATCAACTTCCTCTAATATCAGTTTCAAAAGTTCATCATTGTCTATCTGTCCCATACCAGATATAAAATTTGTGAATTCCTTGGTCCAGTATTTCTTGGGAACATTATACTCTAAAATATCACATACTTTATATATAAGTTTGTTATAAATCATCTGTTTTGTTCGTTTGACCCAACTATCTTGTATATATATCTCAACGAAATCTGATTCTCCCTCAATCAAGCGAATATTAAAATACTCTGGGTGTTCAACATTAAAATGTATCTTTTCTATAATTTTCTGAACGGATTCGATAGGATCTTTAACGCATTCTTTCAGAAAATCTCGTTTGATAAAATCTACATTCTCTTGTCCAAACGTTATTGTTTTTTTTACCTTCTTCTTCCTTTCCGTTGGATTATTCATTTGCTCTTCCATATTGACAGTTTATGTTATCTATACTGAACTGATATTTTATATCTTCAATTTTTTTTCAAAACGCACAGATAATAAATAGGAAATACAGGTATTTCCCTTTAATGTTTTTGTGTTTTTTTGTTTTTAAGTGGTTTTGGGGTTTGGGGTGTTTTTTTATTTTGTGGGTTTTAGTGGTACAAAGGTGAATTCACCATTCTCATATACGACCTTGTAGGTGCCGTCCTCCGCTTCTTCATTCTCTATTTCGTCAGGGATATCATCCATCATAGCATCCGTGATGACAATGATGTCCCTTGGGCGTGGCATGGTTGTGCTGAATTGAGTGTGAAATAGGGTGGTCTTTCTGGGTTGTTGTGAGTGATTTGTTAGGAGACTTCAATTTTTTTCCGATTTCACTGGGTTTGACCAAAAAATATTTCAAGGTGGTAATATTTCATTACAAAAATATATATATAACAATAAATAGGAAAATTGTATTTCCTTTTTGTGTTTTTTTGGTTTTTTTGGATTTTTTCAGGTTTTGTTTTTAGATTATTATGGAGACGCAGTTGCCTTGGCAGCCTTCTTTGCAATCACATCGGGCTGTGCATTCCACATCTTTACTGCCATTGAAAAACGCTCACGACCAGTGTTGTCGGGGTGTGTGTTTATCAACTCCAACATCTTCTCTTTGATGAAGAGGTTATAAGCAGTAGGCTCACGATGAACCTTGGGCTTATCCGTATTCTTCTTTTTCTTCTTCTTGCCTTGGTCACTCTCAGGGGATGATGCTTCCTCATCCATCTTCTTTGCCATCTTCTTGGTAGTTTTCTTCTTGGATGTTGTTGCCTTCTCGTCATCAGATATATCCATAGAACTCCCTGATGACTCTTCTTCTCCATCATTCATCTTTGTCTTTGGTGTCTTTGTCTTTGGTGTCTTTGCCTTACTCAACACCACTTCGTCATTGTTGGATGAACTCGCAGTATCCTCCAATTCTGTCTCCTTTGCCTTCTTCTTTGGACTCTTCTTCTTTGGAGTCTTCTTCTCCTCCGCGATTGG
>JACCDU010093001.1_pt1 | contig 113403 bp, 74 predicted proteins | sample 7446081 | NCBI WGS metagenome assembly JACCDU01 (sample SAMN15323447, study PRJNA562643) | freshwater metagenome | isolation source: river surface water | place: USA:Blue River Watershed | collected 2017-08-17
TCCAGGGGGAAGCGTTGCTCGATGCGCTCGGTCGACTCGGCGGAGAACTTTTCCAGGGGGATGTCGAAGATCTGCAGGTCGGCGAGGCGGAGCACGGTCACGCGGTCGGCTTTGCGCGAGCGCACGACCGCCTCGATTTCGCGGCCTTGCGCGTCGGCGAGGGTGAAGAGGTTCTGGCCGCGCACGAATTGCTTCTCGCCCAGGCAGGTGGAGCACTTGTCGGTGCCTTTGCAGCTGCGGCAGGCGATGTGGCCGGCGCCTTGGCAGACCGTGCAGCGTCCGCGGGCGACGGGCTTGCCTTTCTCCATCTCGATCAGCTCTCCAGCCTGCTCGCGGGGGAACCAGGCGGTCTCTTTCTTGCCCTTCGCCTTGTATTCGTAGGGAAACCAAAGCTTTTCGGCGTCGGCCTCGTTCTGGCCATCGATCTGACGCTTGGTCCAGCCGGGGGCGTCGGGCTTGAGGCAGTTGGCGGGGCAGGGGATCTGGCCTTCCTTGCAGTCGCGCACGTGGCAGTGGCCGTCGCCGCGGCAGGTGGGACAACGCACGATCTGGCCGTCCTTGGCGTCGGCCGCCCCGGCCTCCTGCGGAAGAAGCATGCCCAGGCCAAGGGCGAAAACGCAGACAAAACGGGCGAGCGAGCGGGTGAGGAGCACGGGAAGGCGCATGGGGAGGCAGGGGTTCGAGACCATGCGGGGCGCGGTCGCAAGCCCGGACCAAAAATTAGGGCATCTACGCTAAAAATAACGCGCGAGGGAGGCGGCGCGGTCTGGCTTACTGGACGAGAAGGCGAACGAAGATGCGCGGGGTGTCCGAGAAGGTGCCGGAGAGGGTGGCGGTGGTTTCGACCGTCTGGGGATCCGCGCCGGGCGCCGACACCACCGTCTCGGTGAAGGTGACGCTGCGAACGCCGTCGCTTTCGCCGCCGGCCCGCCAGGTGGCGAGATCGGAGGACCACTGAAGCGAGCCGGAGGCGTCGGGGTGGTTCAGGGCGCGGGAGAAACGGACTTTGAAACTGTCGGCGGAAACGGAGCCGGCGGGAATGGCGAGCGCGCCGCCGCCGGAGGCCACGGCGGGATCGGAGCCTTGGAAGTATTCGAGGAGGTTGGGGAGCGAATCGCCGTCGGGATCGTCGACCGGGCCGCGCTGGGCGGGGTCGGTGATGGCGGCGAAGAAGTAGGCCTGGGAGGGCTTGTCGGCGATCGAGGCGGTGGCGGAGGCGGGCGAGCCGAGGGTGAAGCCGGAGCCCGCGCCGAGGGTGAGCGTCACCGTCTCCTCGCCTTCGGCCAGTGCGTCGGCGAGGACGGTCAGCGGGAGCACGAGGGCGGACTGGCCGGCGGGCAGAGTGACGGAGGCGGAGAAGCCGGAGTAGTCGAGGCCGACGGTGGCGGAGCCGGAGGCGGAGAGCGGCACGGTGAGCGCGGCCGAGGTGTCGCCGGAGCGGGTGAGGGTGAAGGCGAGTTGCTGGTCGGCGCCGTATTCGCCCGCGGCGGCGTCGGTGGCGGCGAGGGTGAGCACGGGGAGGGCGACGGCGGCGGTGACGCGGACGTTGACCGTGCGGGTCATGGTGTCGCCGGCGGAGTCGGTCACGGTGAAGGTGAACTGGCCGAGGGCGTTGGCGGAGCCGGAGGGCGTGAAGCGCGCGTAGCGGCCGGAGACGAGCGAGACGGCGCCGCCGGAGGGTGAGCTCAGGACGTAGGAAGGCGTGGTCTTAGAGTAGCCGATCGCGAGGGCCTGGAGATCGACGTCGACGGAGGCGCCGACGGCGCACTCGGCGCGCGGGGTGGCGAGCCAGTTGAGGTAGTCGTCGAGGTGGGTGTAGCCGTCGCCGTCGGGGTCGGCGTTGCCGTCGGCGAAGGAGCCGGAGGCGGAGGCGGGGTTGAGGCCCTTGATGGTTTCCCACCAGTCGGGGAGACCGTCGCCGTCGGTGTCCCAGCCGGCGGGGCGGACTTCGTTGCCGTAGTTTTCCCAGCCGCCGAGATCGGCGGTGGTGTCGGGCAGGCCCTTTTTGCCGCTGACGCTGCCGGTCACGGAGTAGGTGCCGTTGAGCGTCTCGTTGATGACGCGGGTGTCGTGGGCGTCGATCTGGGGCAGGTTGCAGCCCACGTCGGAGAGCACCTGCTTGTAGGCGTTGGTCGCGGTGTGGATCGTCGCGTAGGAGGGGAAGAACGGGGCGGCGACGGTGGCGCTGTAGGGCGGGGTGGAGTTTTGCGGGAGAGTGCCGCCGTTTTCGGTGCCGATGGAGAGGAGGGTCGTCTGATTGGTGACGGTGGTGGAGCCGTTCAGGAGGATGTTGCCGGCCATGTAATACTGCTGGGTGCCGGGGAAGCCGCCGTATTGGGGATTGAGGAGCGTGGTGATGCCGTTGACCGGGCCGCGCTTGTAGTAGTTGCCGACGAAGTTGACCTGGTGGGCGCCGCCATCGGTGGTGCGGCCGCCCCAGTTGTAGACGACGTTGTTGAAGATATCGAGGCGGCCGGCGTAGTAGCCCGCGTTGTCGAGGCCGCCGGCCATGGACCAGTTGCGGCCTTCGTTGTGGGCGAGGAGATTGTGGTGGAGGGAGGCGATGTCGCCGCCGACGGAGGCGGCGTAGCCGTGGGCGGTGCCGGCGGGGTAGTTTTGGTGGCCGGCGACGTTGAGGGCTTCGGAAAGGGAGCAGCGCTGGAAGGTGAGGTTTTTGCCGCCGCGGGTGCTGAGGCCTTCGTCGATGCCCCAGCCGAAGGTGCAGTGGTCCATGATGGTGTGCTCCGCGCCGGCCATGCCGGTGGCGTTCTGGGTCTCGCCGCTTTCCTTGCCGACGAGGCCGCGGACGAAGCGGATGACGACGTCGCGGGCGCCGCTCGTGGCGAACTGTTGTTTCTTGATGCAGATGCCTTTGCCGGGGGCGGTCTGGCCGGCGACGGTGATGTAGGGACGCGTGCTGCCGATGAGGATGTCGGACTCGAGCGTGATGAGTCCGGACACGTCGAAGACGACGGTGCGGGGACCGTAGTCGCCCTCGATGGCGTCGCGCAGGCTGCCGGGGCCGGAGTCGTTGAGGTTGGTGACGTGGCGGACGACGCCGCCGCGGCCGCCGCGGGCGAAGCGGCCGTAGCCCTCGGCGCCGGGGAAGGCGAGGTGGCGGGGGCGGAAGCTCCAGGTGGTGCCGGAGGTGATGTTGCCCAGCGAGTCGACCTCGTCGACGCGCCAGTAGTAGGTGGCGAAGGGGTCGGTCACCGGGACGGAGCGGGTGTTGGCGGTCTGGTTGCCGAGGTAGGTCGCGGAGGCGCGGGTGGCGGTCTTGACCGAGGCGAGGCTGGTGCCGAGGTAGACGTCGTGCGAGGCGGTGCCTCCGGCGAGGGCCGAGGACCAGGAGAGGGTGACGGCCCGGGCGTCGGCGTCGACGTGCTCGTCTCCATCCAGCGGATACGGGGTGTTGGCGATGCGGGTGGAGTTGGGCGTGTCGATCTCGAAGCCGTTTATGACGACGTTCTTGGTCGTGGCCGTCACGGTGGTGTCGGCGGCGAAGAGGAGGGTGGTGACGTCGCTCGCGGAGGCGGTGGTGAAGGTGACGTAGGAGGTCGGCGTGAGGACGTCGGTCGACCGGATCGAGGGCGTGAAGGTGGAGGCGTAGGCGCCGTTCAGGTAGACTTTGATCGGGGATATGGTGCCGAGATTAACGTCGGTGGCGGCGTCGCCGATGTTGTGGAAGGTCAGGACGGAGTGCGTGCCGGCGGCGAGGCCGGTGATGGTCATCTGGATCTGGCCGCCGGCGTTGCCGAGGCGGGGGGCCACGCTCAGGCCGTCGCTGACCAGTTTGTAGCCCTCGGTGGTGGTGCCGGTGGCGTAGTAGGTGTAGGTGAGCCCCGTGCCTCCGGCGGTCTGGGCCTCTGCGGTCATGGCGAAGGAGACGACGACCGTCTCGCCGGTGGAGGCGAGGGCGAAAGATTGGGTGATGGGGGTGGTGCCGGTGCTCGTGGTGCCGCCCGTGGTGGCGTTGTTGATCGTGGTCCACTGGGTGTAACCGGTGGCGGTCTGGGTGGCCAAATTTTTGTCGCCTCGGTTGATGTCCACCTTGAGTTCGCCGGCGGTGAGGAGGCCGGCGGCGGAGAGCAGGCACGAGAAGGTGGCGGACGCGGTCGCGATGCGCCGGAGGCGCCGGGGAAAGGGGAGGGGGAACATGGCGGGGAACGGGAGAGCTTGAGGGGGTTGGTCCGGCTCTCAGGGTATTCCTTATCGCCATTGTTGCGCAGGCGAAGGCGGCCTGTGGTCGGACAGTCCGGGCGGGGAGACGCGGGGAGCCGGCGCCCGGGCGGGCTGAGGGAGTCTCCGTGGGGCGGGCGGGCCGGCGCGCGGGGTGCCGGGGGTGGGGCGCGGCGATCAGTCCGCGACGGTGTCGTCGTCGAGGAAGATCCACTTCTCGACGTCGAACTTCTGGCGGTTGAGCGCCTCGGCGTATTCGGGTTTCCTTACGAGGCTGCCGGGGCTGTTCATCACCATCTGGATCTTCTCGTTCGGGACGTGGTGCTTGAGGAGGGTGAAGGCGGCGTCGTAGTCGCGACTGTCGTAGCCGATGCCGAGTTTGCGGTAGGCCTCGTTGGAGCTGAGGGCCTGGCCAGTCTCGGTCATCATGCGGTCGGCGGCGTAGGCGCCGAAGCCGGCGCCGCGGCCGTCGTTGTAGACGAGGAGCATGGCGCCGACGCCGTAGCCGACGATGTGTTTCACGGACTGCTTCATCTTGTCGCGGTTCTCGACGTGGCGGAGCGGGAAGCGGTTGAAGAGGGAGTCGCTGTGTAGGCGAACGACGGGGATGTCGTAGATGCGCGGGTGGCCGTGGGTGAGGACGACGAAGTCCTGGCTGGTGACGATGTCGTAGTAGACGTGGACGCGGAACCAGTAGGGGGTGGTGAGCAGGTCGAGGATGGGATCGTCCGGCTTTTCCTTTTTGTGGGCGGCGAGGGCGTCGGGGTTGATGGTGACGAAGAAGCGGTTGTCACGGATGACCTGGTAGCCGCGCACGAGGGGATTGGCGCCGGCCATGTAGCGCTCGATGCGGTCCTTGCCGAAGAGCTCGCGGAACTGGAGCTCGGTGAGGAGGATGTCGTTGTCGACCGGCTTCATCGGCAGGAAGTAGCTGGCCGAGTAGATGAAGCGCTTGGCCTCGGGGAGGGCGTGGGGGCGGAACGGTTTGACCGGTTCGGGCGGGAGGGCGCGCTTCACCGTGGTCTCGGTGGGGCGCTTGAGGATGTGGCCGCCGGCGGCCTTGGAGGTGAGGTAGGCGAGGTTGAAGGGCGAGGGCTCGAACTCGAGGGCCTCGGTGCCGGCGACGGCGAGACCCTGGTCGCGGAGGGCGGCGACCTTGTCGGGGTTGTTGGTTAGGACGATCCAGGAGGCGTTGATCCCGAGGAGATAACAGATGTGGGAGATGTTCTCGTAGTTGCGGTGGTCCTTCTCGAGGCCCATCGAGGCGTAGGCGGCGAAGGTGGAGACCTGGTCGAGGGAGGCCTGCACGAGCATGCGGTCGCGGGCCTTGCCGACGTAGCCGACGCCGCGGCCTTCCTGGAGGAGGTAGAAGAGGTCGCCGTTGCCCTTTTCGGCGATGACCTTGAAGGCTCCCTCGAGCTGCTGGACGCAGTCGCAATCGCAGCCGCGGAGGGTCTCGGAGGTGACGCAGCTGGAGTGGAGGCGGGTGTAGAGGGTGGCGGCGGTGGAGATGTCGCCGTGGGCGAGGGCGACGATGTAGTGCTTGTCGATGATGTCCTGGAAAACGTAGGCGCGGAAGAGGCCGAAGCGGGTGTCGAGGACGCAGTTGGCGATGTAGAGCGTGGTGCCGTAGAGCGGGCGCTCCTCGAGCGAGGTGGGCTTCAGGATGGCGCCGGTGGCGTGCTGGAGTTCGCGGACGAGGCCGGCGAATTCAGGCGGAACGGCGCTGGTGGGATCGAAAGTGGCGGCGGACATGGGAGCGGTGAGGGGGCGCGCGGGCGGCGGTGCGAAAGACGACAAAAGGCGCGGACGGCGCAAAAGGGCAGCTTCGTTTGTGGGATTGATGGACGGGCGCCGGGAGGCCGGCGGCGGCGCCGGGGGCCTTTCCGGGGAAAAACTCAAAAGAGCAGGCCGTGGAAGAGGTGGAGGACGAAGATCGCGGCGAGGCCGTAGCTGAAGGCGTTGATCTGTTTGCCGCGGCCGGTGGCGACGGCGAGGAGGACGTAGGAGATGACGCCGAGCGCGAGGCCTTCGGCGATGCTGAAGGTGAGCGGGATGGTCAGCACGGTGACGACGACCGGCATGGATTGGGTGAAGTCGGAGAGATCGAGCTCGGCGATCTCGCGGAACATGAAGACGCCGACGATCACGAGCGCGGGCGCGGTGGCGGCGGCGGGGATGATGAGGATGAGCGGGGTGAGGAGGAGCGCGGCGAGGAAGAGGAACGCGGTGGTGACGGCGCTGAGGCCGGTGCGGCCGCCCGCCTCGACGCCGGCGGCGCTCTCGATGTAGCTGACGACGGTGGAGGTGCCGAAGAGCGCGCTGAGCAGGGTGGCGAGGGAGTCCGCGACGAGGGCGCGGCCGGCCTTGGGCAGGGTGCCGTCGGGGCGGAGCAGGCCGGCGCGTTTGGTGACGCCGATCAGGGTGCCGATGTTGTCGAACATGTCGACGATGAGGAGGGTGGCGATGACCGGGAGGGCCTTGAGCGGCTCGGCGAGGAGGAACTTGAAATCGAGGGCGAAGAAAGTCGGCGCGGGCGAGGCGGGGAGCCAGTTCGAGAAATCCGGCGGCGGGGTGACGCGGCCGCCTTTGCCGTCGGGGATGAAGAAGCCGACGACGGTGATCGCGAGGATGGAGAGCACGATGGCGCCCGGCACGCGGCGGGCGACGAGGACGCCGGCGAAGATGATGCCGGCGAAGGTGAGCGCGGCGGGCATGGCGCCGAGCTGGCCGGGGCCGACGAGCGTGGCCTGGTTGCCGACGATGATGCCGCCGTTCTTAAGGCCGATGAAGGCGATGAAGAGGCCGATGCCGCAGGTGATGGCGACCTTCAGGGCGAGGGGGATGGAGTTGACGATCTTTTCCCGGACGCCGGTGACGGAGAGGGCGAGGAAGACGACGCCGTTGACGAAGACGAGGCCGAGGGCGGATTGCCAGGGCACGCCGAGGCCGAGGCAGATGGAGAAGGCGAAGAAGGCGTTGATGCCCATGCCCGGCGCGAGGGCGAGGGGCAGGTTGGTCATCAGCGCCATGATGAGCGTGGCGCAGGCGGCGCTGATCGCGGTGACGGTGACGAGCGCGTCCTTCGGCATGCCGGCGGCGGCGAGGATGGCGGGGTTGACCGCGAGGATGTAGGCCATCGCGGTGAAGGTGGTGAGGCCGGCGGCGAGTTCGCGGCCGACGGTGGTGTGGTGCTCGGCGAGTTTGAAGAAGCGGGAGAACATCGGAGCGTGGAGCGGGAAAGGGCGTGGACGGGAGGAACGAGGCGATGGAGCTGACGAGATTTTAGCACGGCCGGTGCCACGAGGGCGGCGAGCGGCTGGCACGAGCGGCGGTATGAAAGGGATTTAGGGCCGTGGCGGCGAGGTTTTGGTGGGGTGGCGCGGACGGGGGGCGGTGCGGGCCGGGCGTCGACGAAACAAAACGCCGCCGCCCGGGGACGGGCGACGGCGGGCGGGCCGATGCGGGGCGCGGAGCGGCGTCAGAACGCGTAGCTGACGGTGAACTCGGCCTGGGTGCCGGGGAGCACGAGGATGGACTCGAGTCCGTAGACGCTGTTCGGCGGGGCGAGATTGCGCTCGTCGGTCAGGTTGGTGACGGCGAGGCGGAGCTCCCAGCCGTTCTTCATCTTGTAGAAGACGGAGGCGTCGATCTCGAACTGCCAGGGGATGACGAGGGTGCCGGCCCAGTTGTTGTTGATCTCGCTGTGGAGGGTGCCGTTGAGCGAGGCGCCGAAGCCGTTGTCGAAGGTGTAGGCGACGAGGGCGTTGAACTGGTGCTTGGGCAGGCCCTGGACGCGGAGGTCGGGGGCGAAGTTGGCCTTCTGGATCTCCGGGTAGAGGGTGTCGATGTCGGTGTTGAGCACCTCGAAGCCGGCGAAGGCGGCCTCGGCGTCGATCACGCCGTAGGAGAAGGTGGCGTAGAAGTTTTTGTTCGGCTGGTAGTTCACCTCGATCTCGGCGCCCTGATACTGGTAGGGCTGGGCGGCCGAGTTCTGCGGCTTCACGACGCGGGTCTGGTCGTAGAGGGCGAGGCCGAGGAAGAGCTTGTTGTCGAGGAACGAGAACTTCGTGCCGACCTCGTAGAGCCGGCTGGGCTGCATCAACGATTCGCGCGAGAAGCCCGGGCTGAAGCCGCCGCCGTTGGCGATGGCGCCGCCGGTGTTCCGGCTGTAGTTGTAGGTTAAATACGAGGAGACCTTGGGCGTGACCTTGTAGACGAGGCTGCCGTTGAGGTTGGGCAGGCCGACGGTCTCGCTCGCCTCGGGCACGGAGGGGAGGAGCGGATCCTTCGAGTTGACGTGGAGGAAGTCGACGCGACCGCCCGCGACGAAGGTGAGGCGGTCGGTGAGCTTGTAGTCGCCCTGCACGAAGGGCGAGCCGCTGACGGAGTAGGAGTCGTTGGTGTCGCCGTTGATGATGCCGGGCGTGCCGAGGAGGTTGGTCTCGCCGGGGACGGGCACGCGGAAGCCCGGGACGGCGCCGAAGTTGTTCGACAGGTTCACGTCGATGAAGCGGTGGTCCTGGGTGAGGTCCCAGACGCCGGCGGGCTCGAAGAAGAAGTCGTTGTAGGCCTCGACCTTGGTGTAGCGGCCGGCGACGCCGGCGTTGAGCGAGGCGGAGTCGAACTTCTTCTGGTATTCCCAACGCGACTCGAGGGTGATCGAGGGGTCGATATACTCCTGGTAGTAATAGGAGCTGTAGGTCTCGCGCCGGGTGTAGGTGAACAGGTTGTTGTTCACGAGCTTCGTGTCGGGATCGAGCGTGACGGTCTGGATGCCCTGAAGCTTGAAGTTTTTCCCGAGGGAGTTGTCGCCGGGTTTGAGCAGGCGGGAGTGTGGGCTGAGCTTCACCTCGGGGCCGAAGGCGACGTCGTTGCCGGAGCCGTCGACGTTGGCGGCGTTCTGCGGGTCGGCGGCGGAGGCGGAGCTGCCGCCGTTGACGTTGGTGCCGGTGACGTAGAGGCCGTCGTCGATGAAGCGCTGGGTGGGGCGGTTGACGCCGAAGTTTTCGACGTATTCGAGGTAGCTGAACTGGGTGTTGAGGAAGAGCTCGTAGTTGTCGTTCGGGCGCCAGGTGGTCGCGCCGTAGAAGGACTCGGTCTTCTTGTAGTCGTCCTGGAAGTAGCCGCCCTCGCTGTGTTCGCCGGAGTAGCTGACGCGGTAGGCGAGCTTTTCGGTGATGGGCGCGCCGAAGTCGGCGCCCCACTTCAGCTTGTTGTAGCTGCCGACGGTGCCGTAGACGGTGCCGCGGGCCTGGTCGAAGTAGGGGCGTTTGGTGACGAGATCGACGAAGCCGCCGACGTAGGCGGAGGCGCCCTGGACGGCGGTGGCGGGGCCCTTGACGATGTTGACCGATTCGACGGCGTTGAAGTCGATGGGGAGGCCGTTGCCGTTGGAGGTGGTGCGCTCGCGCATGCCGTTCTGGAACACGTCGCCGTATTGGCCGCGGATGTCGGGGTTGCCGGGCGCGCCGAAGTTGGTGCGGGTGTAGGAGCTCGAGGTGAGCTTGGCGAAGTCGCGCACGTCGCGGATGTTGATCGCGGAGAGCTGTTCGCGGGAGATGATGGTGACGTTGCGCGGGATGTCGGTGATGTTGGCGTCGGTGCCGTAGACCGAGCTGAAGGGGCGCGAGGTCGGCATGATGTTCTGCTCGATGGGGACGTCGCTGACCTGGACGGTGTCGAGGGTGACGACCTCGTCGGAGGCGGCGGGGGCGGCGGGCGGCGTCGTGTCGGTCTGGGCTACGAGCGGGCCGGCGGAACCGGCCGCGGCCATAAGCGCGAGAAGGCGCAGCGTAAGTTGTTTTTTGATCATGGTGTCGGTGGCTGGGTTGGCTCGGAGGCGGTTCAGCACGGCATATGCCACGGGGGACGGCGGGGTGGCCGGGACGCATTGTCCCACAGTGGAGACGTAATCACCGGGTGGATACGCGTATCGCCTTCTGTTTCGGGCCGGCGCGGCGGGCGCGGGCGCCGCTTCAGGCCGGCTGGAAGAGCGGGAGCTGCTTCATGCCGGGCACGGTGACGAGACCCTTGTCGGTGATGCGGATCTCGGGGATGACGGAGAGCGGGATGAGGTTGAAGCCCATGTAGGGCAGGGTGCAGCCGGCGGCCTGCCAGGCCTGCTTGAGTTTCGTGGTCTCCTTCGCGACGGCGGTGGCGCGTTTGTCGCTGAGCAGTCCGGCGATGGGCAGCGCGACGGAGGCGAGGACCTTGCCCTGGTCCACGACGCAGACGCCGCCGCGGAGCTTGCGGAGGGTTTCGACGGCGAGGCGCATGTCCGGCTCGTTGGTGCCGGCGACGATGAGGTTGTGGGCGTCGTGGCCGACGGTGCTGGCGACGGCGCCCGACTTGAGGCCGAAGTCCTTCAGCAGGCCGTGGGCGACGGCGCCGGATCTGCCGTGGCGCTCGAGGACGGAGACGAAACAGAGCGAATGCGCGGCGAAGTGGGCGGACCAGTCGGCGGCGGGTTCGAGGCGGACCTTCTCGTGGAAGAGGATGATGCCCGGAAGGGCGGTGCGGATGACGTTTGCCGAGACGGGCGTGATCGGAAGCGCGGGGACGAGCGGGGCGGACTTCGCGGCGGGCGGAAGCTTGACCGTGGCGTAAGATTTTTTCGGATACGCGTAGCGCTTGGAGATGGCCTTATCGAGGAGAGGGGTGATCTTGCGGTTTTTCACCACGAGCTCGCCGCCATACCAGGTGGACTGAGGGACGAGGTCGTCGTCGAGGAGGACGAGGTCGGCGCGGCGGCCGGGGCCGAGTCCGCCGAATTCGCCGTCGAGGGCGTAGCGGGTGGCGGGGTGGAGGGAGCCGGCGCTCCAGGCGGCGGCGGGGCCGAAGCCGGCGTCGCGGGCCTGGCGCACGACCCAATCCATGCCGAAGAGGAAGAGGTCGTCGGCGTCGCGGTCGTCGGTGCAGACGCAGACGCGTTTGGGCGAGGCGCCGAGCTCGGTGACGGCCTTGATGGCGAGGGGGAGCGAGTGCCAGGGCGTGGCGGGATTGCCGCCGCGGAGGAAGACCCAGACGCCGTTTTCTAGGAAGTCGTCGGCGATGTCGCGGTCGATGGCCTCGTGGGTGTCGGTGATGCCGGACGCGGCGCCGGCGGCGACGAACTCGCGGCCGTAGATGTGGCCGCAGACGGGGCGTCCGCGCTTGAGCGCCTCGGCGAGGACGGCGTGGGAGCGTTTGTCGCCCATGGCGACCTGGACGAAGTCCATTTTTTCGCCGAGGGCGCGGGCCTCGGGCCAGCGGTCGAAGAGGGCGCCGATTTTGGCGGGAGTTAAGTCGCCGCCGGCGGTCTCGAATTTCGGCGAGGTGGCGGGGACGGTGCTGGGGACGGTGAGGAAGATGTTGAGCGGGGCCTGGCGGGCGTCGCGGAGCATCCACTCGATGCCCTCGGCGTCGCAGACATTCCCGATCTCGTGAGAGTCGCAGAAGAGGGTGGTGGTGCCGTTGAGCAGGGCGGCCTCGGCGTAGGCGCAGGCGGTCATCATCGAACTCTCGATGTGGACGTGCGGGTCGACGAGTCCGGGGGCGAGGAGGGCGTCGGCGGCGTCGTGGACGGCGAACTGGGCGCCGGCGACGGACGCAAAGTGCTTTTTCGCGGTGCCGGCGGGTTTGGCGCAGGCGATGCGGCCGCCTTTGATCCAGAGCTCGCGGTCGGGGTGGATGCGGTCGGTGTAGGTCGAGAGCAGGCGGGCGCCGGTAATGACGAGATCGGGCGAGGCGCGCCCCATGGCGACGGCGGCGAGCGGGCGGGTGAGGGCGTGCAGCGGCTTAACGGAGAAGCGGGTGAGCGGCATGACGGACGGTGTTTTTCGACGATGCGGGTGGATCGTTCGACGGGGTAGCAGGCCGCGAGCCATGAAGCCGCGTCATGGCCGGCGGGGCGAGAAGGAAGGCGAAAGTGCCGGCCTCAGCCGTGCAGCGCCAGCGCGTGGCGGATGGCGGGGCTGTGGATCGAGGGCAAGACGACCTGGAGCGCGGTGGTGAGGCCGCCCGAGCCGGGCAGGGGGACCGGCAAGGCGAGGGCGGGGAGGCTGCCCATGCTGGCGGGGACGGTGAGGCTCAGGATGCGGGAGCGCATCTCGACCGTGCACTCGGCCTTGGTGATCGCGGGGCAGGGCGAGCCGGGGAGCACGATGTAGTCGTATTCGCGGAACAAGGACGCCCAGGCGGCGGTGATGGCGTCGCGGTTGGCCTGGGCGCGGGCGCCGTCGGCGGCGGTGAGCGTCCGGGCGCGGTCGATGCGCATGCGGACGTTGGGATCGTAGCGGTCGCGATAGCGGTCGTAGAAGGGCGCGTGGATGCGCCAGGTCTCGATGCCGCCGAGGATGGCGTAGAGTTCGGCGGCCGGGGCGAAGAGCGGGCGCAGCGCGGAAGCGGTGGACTCGGGCAACGGTTCGGCGAGGCGCGGAGCGGCGGCGAGGAAGGCTTTTTCCACCGCGGGGTCGAGGCCGGGGAGCGACATGTAGCCGCCGCGGAGAGACGGGCGGGAAGAGGGCGCGGACTCCGGGGCCGGCGTGCCTCCAAGCGGGACCAAGGCGTCTAGGAGGGTGCGAAGATCGGAGGCGTTGGTCGTGAAAAAACCGGGGGTGTCGAGCGATTCGGCGAGCGGGTAGCCGTCGGCGATCCAGGGGTGGCGCGGGGTGAGGCGGAATCCGTAGAGTCCGCAGAAGGCCGCAGGCACGCGGATGCTGCCACCGGTGTCGGTGCCGAGCGCGAAGGGAACGACGCCGGCCTTCACGAGAAGGGCGGAGCCGCTGGAGGAGCCGCCGGTGGTGCGGCCGGGGTGGCCGGGGATCTCGCAATCGCCGTAGTGCGGATTTTCGCCGGTGATGCCGTAGGCGAACTCGTGCATGTGGGCCTTGGCGGCGAGGGAGGCGCCGGCGGCGCGGACGTCGCGGATGAAGGCGCCGTCGGCGGGCGAGACGGGCACGGAAAAATCCGGCGAGGCGACGGTGCCCTCGCGGACCTCAGGGAGGAAGGCGGAGCCGGCGAAGGTCGGCAGGCCGGCGGCGTCGAAGAGGTCTTTCGCGGCGAAGGGGAGGCCGGCGAGCGGGGTGCGCGGAGCGGAGCGTGAGGAACCGGAGTCGGGCGCGGACGCCGGGGGCGGCGTCCCTCCAAGGGAACCGCGGAGTTCGGCGGCGAGGCGGGCTTCGGGGGCGAGCCAGGCGAGGGCGGCGCGTTGTTGCGCGGGGGGCAGGGCGGCGACGCGTTGGTGGACGAGGCGGGCGGCGGCTTCGGGGGAAAGGGACTGCCAGTCGGCGAAGGTCATGGTTGGGTCGGAGCGATGGAACGAAAGAGCGACAGAGCACAGCGCGACAGAGCGTTCTGCAAACCGGGACCTGAGTTTGCCTCGGGTGCCTATCCGTCGTCTGTCGCGCCGTCGTTCCGTCGCTCTGGTTATCTCAGGGCTTTATCGCGACGGTGACCTGGATCTCGACGGTGGCGTTTTTGGGGAGGCCGGCGACGGCGATGGCGGCGCGGGCGTGGCGGCCGGCTTCGCCGTAGAGTTCCACGAAGAGATCGCTCGCGCCGTTGATCACCGCGGGGGCGTCGGGGAAGGCGGCGACGGCGTTCACGTAACCTCCGACGTAGAGAAAGGCCTCGACGCGGTCGAGCGAGCCGAGCGCACCTTGGATGGCGGCGAGGACGTTGAGCGCGCAGACGCGGGCGGCCTCGCGGGCGGTTTCGATCGTCTGCTCGCGGCCGACCTGGCCGACGTGGGTCATCTGGCCGTTGAAGCTCGAGATGACGCCGGCGAGGATGAGGGTGTTGCCGTGGATGCGGTGCGGCACGTAGCTGCCGCCGGGCGTGGGCGCGGAGGGCAGAGTGAGGCCGAGCGAGGCGAGTTTGGCGGCGATCAGGGACATGGAAAAAGAGCGGCAGAGCGACAGAGGACGGAACGACAGAAGGATTAAACTCAGTCGAAGATCGCCTCGGGTAGGTAGGCGGTGATCGTGGTCGTGGGGACGTTGACGAGCTGGCTGACCTTCAGGTCGAGCACGACGCTGCAGAGCGTGTAGGCCATTTGTGGAGACACGCCGAGACGATCCACGATGAAGTCGATGGCGCGGCGGACGGCGCGTTTGCAGGCCTCGCGCGGATTTTCGTCGGACTCGATGAAGAGGTGCCAGGGTTTTGAGGCGTAGCGCGGGGGCGTGAAGCTTTGCGCGGGGAAGATCGCGTAGGGGCCGGCGAGCGGGCGGGCGGGTTTTTTGTGGAGACGAAACGTGTAGGTGGCGTCCATCGGCGCTTCCATGCCGTTGATGCAGACCTCGCCGTCGCCCTGGGCGGCGTGGCAATCGCCGGTGAGCACGCCGGCGCCGGGCGTGAAGACGGGGAGGAAGAGGCGGGTGCCGGCGGTGAGGTGGCGGACGTCGAGGTTGCCGCCGAAGGGGCCGGGGGCGCGGGTGCGGAATTCGCCGGGTTCGGCGCGTTGCACGCCGATGATGCCGGCGAAGGGGTGCAGGTCGAGGGTGACGCCGGGGAAAGAGCGCGTCTGCGCGCCTTCGAGTTTCCAGAGGAAGAGGTGGTGCTCGGGGAAATCGCCGGCGAGGAGGCCGAGGCCGGGGATGAGGCTGGTCCAGGCGAAGCCGTGGTGTGCGTAGGACTCGATGACGATCTCGAGCGTGTCGCCGGGCTCGGCGCCGTCGATGGCGACGGGGCCGGTGAGGGAGTGGACTTTGAGGGGGTTGAACTCGGCGGCGAACTTGGCGGCGGTCCAGTCGGGGCGGACTTGGTAACCGGAGGAGTCGGCGCAGCGGAAGGTGACGGTGTCACCCGGCGCGACGACGAGGCGCGGGGGCGTGGCGTTGTTCCAGCGGTCGCAGAAGGGCTCGGGGGAGAGCGTGTGGTGCATGAGAGTTTTAACCGCGAATGAACGCGAAGGGACGCGAATATCCGGAAGAAAAGAGAACGGGGCGGTTGGGTCTATTCGGGTGAATTGAGTCCGGTCGTGGCTAGGAAAAGTCGGCGGATCGGTAGAGCGGGCGGCCGTGGCGGTAGGTGGCGAGGACGTCGTCGGGGGTGACGCGGGTGACGACGCTGGCGACGACGTGGCGGCTGTGGCGGAGATGGGGTTTCGTGAAGTCGAGCACGACGAAGGTCGCGGGCAGGCCGACCTCGAGGGCGCCGTGGTGATCGCCGCCGAGGACGGGGCGTATGTTGCTCGTGGCCATCTTGAGGATCGCGGCGGGGTCGGGCGAGAGGGCGTCGCCGAACTGGGATTTGGCGAGCTTGTAGGTGAAATCGAGTTCGGCGAGGAGGTTGGGCGCGTTGAGCATGCCGTTGTCGGTGCCGAGGAGGAGATTGGCGCCGGCGCGGAGCAGGGCGGCGACGGGCGGGAGCGCGAGGCCGAGGGTGGCGTTGGCGCGGGGGTTGATCGCGGCGGTCTTGCCGGAGCGCGCGAGGAGGGCGATCTCGTCGGCGTCGGCGGCGGTCATGTGAACGACGAGGTGCGGGTCGTAGAGCTCGAGGGCGCGGGCGAGGTCGCCGCGTCCGGTGGTGGCGAGGGAGAGTTCGCGATAGCCGGGATTTTCCAGGCAGTGGATGGCGCGGAGTTTTCCTTTCGACGCGGTGAGGGCGCGGATCTCGGTCCACGCGGCGTCGGTGAGATCGTTCATCGTGCTCTCGGAGAAGCCGTCGGCGACGGCGAGCATGCGTTCGAGTTCGGCGCGGTGGGCGGGCGGGAGCGTGGCGTCTGGCGGGTTGGCGCGGAGGACGGATTCGTGGAAGGGGGACTCGTTGAACTGGTTGAGGATGATCGATTCGACGCCGGTGGCGCGCGAGGCGGTGCGAAGGAGTTCGGCGCCGGCGGGGCCTTGTTCGCGGAAGTCGAGGTGGCAGACGGTGCCGGTGCGGGCCATGTAGCGCAGGTGCGCCTCGAGGTGGGGCAGGTGGGTCTCGGGCGTGAGCTTGGCGAGTTCGCGGTATTTGTAGCCGGCTGGGCGGAAGAAGGCCTGCTCGAGGGTGAGGCCGGTGGCGCCGTCGGGCAGGGCGGAGTCGCCGAGGTGGGTGTGGCCGTTGACCAGGCCGGGAATCACCACGCGCGCGCCGGCCTCGACCGTAGTGGTCGGAGCGATACGGTCGACGGCGGTGACGGTGTCGCCCGACCAGGCGAAGCGGGAGCAGCGAAACGGCTCGAGCTCGGGTCCGAGGAGGACGACGCAGTCGGAGAGTTGGCCGGAAGACGAAGGCATCGGGGTGATTGGCCGAAAAGAGGCGCGGAAAGCGCAAAAACGAACATCAGGCGACGAGGCGGATGGGCAAGGTCTCGACGGGCGCGGCGGAGCACGCGGCGCGGAAGGCGGCGAGGTCGGCGCAGGCGGCGGAGGGGATCTGGCGGGCGGGAACGGTGAAGGTGAGCTCTGGCGCGTCGAAGGGCCAAGGGTCGAGGCGGTAGGCGCCGCCGCCGAGGTCGACGGGCGTGCAGGTGATGACGCGGCGCGCGCCGCCGGTGTCGGGGTGCGCGTGGCGAAGGGGGCGGGGCTGGTCGTAGCGAACGCAGGTGAGAAGAGAGAGGTTGTCGCAGAACTGGAGAAACTCGAAGGCGCGCCGGAGCTGCGCGGGCGTGGCGTGGGCGGCGAGCGCGGGCGGGAGCGAGGCGGCGAGCTCCGCCTGGCGGCGAAGCTGTCCCTCGATGAAGGCGGCGTGGAGCGGGCGGTCGGAGGGCTTGAGGGTGTCGAGGTCGGCCTGTTCGGTGAGGAGGTTGACCGTGTGCATCGAGACGAGGATGGCGGCGAAAGGGTGTTCGGCGGCGAGGGCCTCGGTGGCGGCGCCGCGCACGGCGAGGTAGTCGGCGAGGTCGATCTCCTCGAAGGCGGAGTAGGCGCCGACCAGTTCGCGGGTGAAGGCGGAGGGGCGGCCCTCGCGGGTGAGAAAGGGCGTGGCGTCACGCGCGGCCCAGGCGTCGTCGTGGCGGGCGACGGCAAGCACGATCTCGGGGAGCAGGTCGGCGGGGGCGGGCGGGGGGAAGAACGCGTTGCCCCAGTGTTCGGCGAAGCGGCCGGCGAGCCTGGCGTGCTCCTGGTGGGCGACGAGGGTGTAGCCGGTCGGGGTGGCGATGCGGATCATGGCGGGTCCGGTTGAGCAGAGCGGGTGCCAGCGGGGGCGCCCGCGGCGGGTGATTTCGCCGAAAAGGCGGACGTTCGGCTAGGCTTGAGCGAGTAGATTGCCGGGGTGGGACGAACGGGGGCGCGGGGGTTTAGGCGAGCTCGGCTTGGACGGGGTTGGAGAGCGTGCCGATGTCCTCGATCTCGATCGCGATGGTGTCGCCGGGCTGGAGGAAACGCGGCGGGGTGAAGGCGGCGCCGACGCCGGAGGGGGTGCCGGTGAGGATGACGGTGCCGGGCAGGAGGGTTTTGCTGGCGCTGAGGAAGGCGATGAGCGTCGGCACGTCGAAGATGAGGTCGGCGGTGGTCGATTCCTGGCGAAGCTCGCCGTTGACGCGGGTGCGGATGGCGAGGCGGCCGGGGTCGGGGATCTCGTCGGCGGTGACGAGCACGGGGCCGAGCGGGCAGAAGGTGTCGAAGCCCTTGCCTTGGCAGAACTGGCCGCCGCCCCATTTGAACTGCCAGTCGCGGGCGGAGACGTCGTTGGCGATGGTGTAGCCGAGGACGTGGTCGAGGGCGCGTTCGCGGGGGACGTTTTTGGCGGTGCGGCCGATGACGACGGCGAGTTCGCCCTCGTAGTCGACCTCGTGTGAGGCGTTTTGGGAACGGGGGAGGAGGATGGGGTCGCCCGGATTTTGCAGGGCGTTCGTGGTCTTCACAAAGATCATCGGGAACTGCGGCAGGGGGCGGCCGACCTCGAGGGCGTGGCTGCGGTAGTTGAGACCGATGCCGATGACGTTGGGCGAGGCGACGGGGTGAAGGAGTTTTCCGGGGCGAACAGGCTCGCCCGCGGGGGCGAGGCCTTCGGGCGAGAAGGGGTCGCCCGCGAGCGGGAGGGCGGAGCCGTCTGGCTGGAGGGCGGCGTAGGAGGGGCCGGAGGGCGTGAGGTGGCGGATGAGGCGCATGGCGGGGCGGCGGGATGTCCGGCGCCTACCATGATTTGTGCCGCGGCCGCTTGCGAGCTTGCGCGACCGGCCTTCGTTCCGCGGGTTGTTCGTAAACACCATGAACCGTCTCCTTGCCTTCGCCGGCCTCTTCCTCGCCATGCTTTCCTTCGCCTCCGCCAATCCCGTCAACGTGGGCGATCCCGCCCCGGTCGCCTCCGCGCTCTCCGACAACGGGGAGAAGGTCGACCTGGCTTCCGTGTATTCGAAGAATAAATACACATTGGTCTATTTTTACCCGAAGGCCGATACGCCGGGCTGCACCGCCCAGGGCTGCTCGCTGCGCGACGGCTACGAAAAGCTTCAGGAAAAGGGCGTGGCGATCGTCGGCGTGAGCACGGACTCGGTGAAGGCCCAGGCGGAGTTCAAGGCGAAGTATAAGCTCCCGTTCACGCTCCTCGCCGACACGGAGAAAGAGGTCCTGAAGGCCTTTGGCGTGGGTTCCTTGTTCGGGTTCTCCAGCCGCCAGGCCTACCTGATCCACGAGGGCAAGGTGGTCTACGCGGACCACAAGGGTTCCACGAAACAGCAGGCGGACGACATTCTCGCCTTCCTCGAGAAGAAGTGAGCTCGCCGCGCGGTTCGTGGTGGGCCGCGCCGTCGGCCGTTCCCCGGCCGTGTTTGAGGTCCGACGCTTTCCCGCCCGCGCCGTCGTCGGCGCGGGTTTTGTTTTTCCTGGGCCCGAGGCCTTTGCCGGGTTTCGGGCTTACTCGTCGGTTTCGCAGCGCAGGGCGGAGAGCGCGTAGGCGGCGGCGGTGTCGCAACGAAGCACCAGCGGTCCGAGGGTGACGGGGATCCAGCCCGCGGCGAGGGCGGCCGCGACCTCGTCGGGGATGAGGTCGCCTTCCGGACCGATCAACCACGCGGCGGAGCGGGGGGCGCGGCCGGCGTGCGCGGCGCGAAAATCCGCCAGCACCGCTCGCAGCGGGCGGGCGCCGGGATGGAGGCTGGCGACGAGGCGCAGTTCGGCATCACGCATGGGGGTGGACGCGAGGAAGGCGCCGAGCCCCTGCACCGGCTCGATGCGCGGGAGGAAGGGGTTGCCGCACTGTTTGGCGGCCTCGATCGCGGTCGTGCGCCATTTTTCGCGTTTTTTGTCGGCGCGTTCGGCGTCGAGGTGCAGCTCGCTGCGGGCGGTGGCGAGCGGGATGATGGCGGCGGCGCCGAGCTCGGTGGCTTGACGGACGATGTCGTCCATGGCGCCGCCCTTGGGCAGTCCTTGGCCGAGGAGCAAGGCGCAGGGCAGGGGAGGGCGTATCGTGGTCGATTCGACGCGCAGGACGGCGGTCTTTTTGCCCTCGATGCGATCGAGGCGGCAGAGCCATTCGGTGCCTTCTCCGTCGAACGCGACGACGGGGTCGCCGGGGCGGGCGCGGTTCACGTTGACCAAGTGATGGGTTTCCGCCGGAGGCAGCGGGAGTTCGCTCACGGTCCCGGGCGCGGCGGCGGCGGGTTTGGGCAGGTGGACGCGGAAGTCGGGCATGGGAGCGGCGTGCGTTTCGCGTGACGAAAGAGGCTGGGGCGGCGTCGCCAACTCCCAAAAAGAGGAGAGGCGGCTCCCGGGAACCACCCCGGGGGCCGCCTCTGCCAGCAAACCAAGCAACCAAACAAACAACTGATGACGTGGAGATAGACCGGGATGGCGGAGAAACATTCAAAAATTCGCCGAAGAAAATCGGACTGAGGAAACGGGCCCGGGCGGCGTGGTGCGGGAGAGGCGATGCAGGGGGATCGAAAAAAGCGTCGGCTTTGGGATTTACACCGGCGGGCGGCTGCGTTGCCTAGGCGGTCTTGCCTTGCGACTCGTGCCCGGGTGGCGGAATCGGCAGACGCAGCGGACTCAAAATCCGCCGCCCTCTAAAGGCGTGTGGGTTCGACCCCCACCCCGGGCACCATCGATTTTTCGAGAAAAGCGCGCGAACCGCTCGCCCGTGTTGGGTTCGGATGATTGGCCCTTGCTGGGCCGGCTTATGTGGGGTGAGGGAGTGTTGCGGGCGATTTTCCGGAAAGCGCCGTTGTTTTGCGGTCGAAGTCGCGAATGCGCGATTCGGCGGTCGCATCGCTCTTTTTTCTCCCGAGCTTGCGAATGGCCTGTTCATCGGCCCGTCCCTGATCGCGCCGGAAGTGGGCGGTTCCTTTTGCGTGACGGGACTAGGGAAGGGAATGGGAGGGTGTGGGTTCCGCGCTAGGCGGGGGTTGGCAAGAGGAGAGAAGACGTCTCCGGTGCGGACGGCTAAAGTATGTTTAAAAACGTCCGATCTAAGGGGAATCATACCCTGCTGGATAAATATTATAACCCAGCTGGATGGATATTACATTGTAAGGGGGGTGGCTGATCTCATTTCTACCGACCGATTGATACAGCCGATGCGTTTTACGCGGAGCGTCTTCTTCCCTGTTGTCGCGTGATATTCCCAGATTTTGTTTCAGGGCGCCCGCCATCCCTCGGTTTCGGCGCGGTGATCGCTCCCTTCTTTCCCTCGGATCCCTTTTCAAATCAGTGAAATTCGTTTCTTTTGGTCTTTGCTCGGCGCTCCTTGGGGGGCTTCTCGCCTTCGTTCCCTCCGTGCGCGCGTTTCCGCCCGCGCCTTACTACACGATCTTCGGCGACGTTCGTGATGAATTTGGCAATCTGGTCGCCGCGGGCGGCGGAACGGTGATTCTCTCTGTGAACAGCCGCGAGGTCGCGCGCTACGCCATCACGGGGGTCTCGGGGGACGATTATAATTACCAAATCCGGATGCGGATCGATATGAGCCGTCTCGGCACCGCGTCCTACAGCTCGTTGGCGTTGAACACCGGGGCCACCTACACGTTGGCGGTCGACATCGGCGGGGTGCTTTATCTTCCCCTCGAAATGAGCACGCCGCCCAGCGTCGGCAACGCCGCGGATCGTCGGCGCATCAACCTCACCCTCGGTGCGGATTCCGATCGGGACGGGATGCCGGATGCCTGGGAGCAAATGCAGCTTTACATGGCCGGTCGTGATTTGGGGGATCTTTCCGCCATCTCCCCGAACGGCGATCTGGACGGGGACGGCGTGACCAATTTCCAGGAATACATCGCCGGCACCTACGCCGCCGACGCCGCCGAGACTTTTTATCTCCGCATCAAGTCCGCCGCTCCCGACGCCGTTTCCGTCGAGTTCTACGCCATCACGGGGAAGATCTACTCGATGGAGCGGAGCCCGGATCTGAAGACGTGGAGCCCGGTCGACTTTTCCGTCGGGGGCGCCGTCGCCGCCGCCACGCACACCGCCGGGGGCGTGGGCGTCGTCCAGGCCTCCATCGCCAAGACCGCCGCCGATTCCCAAGTCTTCTATCGCCTTAAAGTTCGATGAAACGCCTCGCCGTCCTTTGCCTGGCCTTGCTCACGGCCGCCACCGGCGCGCGCGCGCAGTGGCTCACCAAAACCTACAACCTCGCCCCCGGCTGGAACGGGATCTGGCTCTCCGGCGACGCCTCCTACGCCACCGTGGGCGATCTTTTCGCCGCTTATCCGAGCGTCGGCGAAGTCTGGCGCTGGAATCCCGATCCCGACCGCGTCCAGTTCAGCGACAGCCCCTCCACACCCACCACCACGAGCGACGAGTGGACCGTGTGGAAGCGTGACGACAGCTCGGAGCAGGTGCTCCAGCGCCTGGTCGGCAACTCGGCCTACCTGATCAACAACACCGCCGCGACCACCACGAGCGTCGCGATCAAGCAGCTCGTGCGCGCCCCGTCCAACACCTGGCTCATATCCGGCGCCAACTTCATGGGCTTCCCCTCGGCCGGCACCAGCGCGAGCTGGCCGGTGGTCAACGGCTACTTCGCCAGCTTCATCAACGGCGGCGTCACCGGCCTCCCCTCCGGCACCAAGGTCTACAAATACGTCGGCGGCCCCCTGAATTCCACCAATCCCCTCCAGGTCGCCCCCGCCAGCGAGCGGCTCGATCCGGACAAGGCCTACTGGTTCAACCTCGCCACCGTGAGCGATTTCTCCGGCGCCCTCGCCTACGAGCTCCCCGGCTCCGGCGCGCTCGCGTTCGGCCGCACGCTCTCCTCGCTCACCGTCGGCGTCACCAATCGCTCCACCGGCGGTCTCACGCTCACGATCTCGCTCGAATCCTCCGAGTCCGCGCCGTCCGGGCAGCCCTCCGTCAGCGGCGGCGTTCCGCTCACCCGGCGTGTTTTCAACAGCACGACCAACGCCTACGACGAGACCCTCGTTCCCGCGACCGGCTCCTCGCCCGCCTACACGGTGGCGGTCCCCGCCTCCGGCCGGGCCAACCTCGACTTCGGCATCCTTCGCTCCGCGCTCTCGACCAACTCCTCGAGTTTCTACGCCTCCATCCTTCGCATCCGCGATTCCGCCGGCCTCACCGACGTCCGCATCCCCGTGAGCGCCCAGCCCGCGACCACCGCCGGCCTCTGGATCGCCCAGATCAAGGTCACCAACGTCACGAGCACCCAGCCCAACTCCGGCAGCACGACGTCGCGCCCCTTTCCGATGAACGTGCTCGTCCACGTGGACTCCGGCGGCACGCCCCGGCTGCTCCGGCAGGTTTTCGTCGGTCGCCTCGCCTCCACCGGCAACCCGCTCGGTCTGGCCGTGAGCGAATCCCGCATCCTCGGGGCCGCGTCCTCCGACGTGAAGCCGACGCGCTACTACGCGCCCATGATGCCGGCCGGCTCCTCCGCGATCGCCGGCGTCGGTTCCCTCGCCTCCGGCTCCAGCACCACCTGGAGCGTCGTCCACGCCCACAACGATCCGGTCAATCCCTTCGTCCACGCGTATCATCCGGACCACGACAATCTCGACGCCCGCTTCGCGCCGCTCGGCGCGGGCAAGGAGAGCTACACGATCAGCCGGACCTGCGTCTTCGCCTTCACCGCCGCCCCTCCCGACGGATCCACCGTGTCCGGCTGGGGATCGACCGTATTGGGCGGCAACTACAGCGAAACCCTCGCGGGCTTGAACAAGGTTCCCCTGGCCGTCTCCGGCACCTTCGCCATGCGCCGCATCTCCGAGATCGCCGACATCGACCTCGCTTCCCCCTGAGCCCCGTCCCCTTTCACCTCCGCCTTTTCCCTTTAGATTCATGAAATCCAAACTGATCGCCGTCCTCCTCCCGCTTCTCGGCGCCGCCTCGGTTCACGCTCAATCGGCCGTCGTCCCCGCCCTGCTCAGCTACCAGGGCCGCGTGACCGACTCCGCCGGCAATCTCATCGGTTCGACCACGCCCGCCAATCGCGCGGTCAAGTTTCAGCTCTACACCGCGTCCTCCGGCGGCACGGCGATCTGGGCCGAGACCCAGACCGTCACCATCTCCGGCGGCGAATTCAGCGTTCTCGTCGGCAACGGCACCGGCATCTCCGGCCTCACCGGTCCCAGCGCCCCCGCGCCCACGCCCTACAAGACGCTCAAGGACGTCCTCAACTCCGCCACCACCTCCGCCTTCTACCTCGGCGTGACCGTCGACGACGGCAACTCCGCCACCGTCGACGCCGAGATCTCGCCGCGCCAGCAGCTGGTCTCCGGCGCCTTCGCCCTCCGCGCCGCCGTCGCCGAATCCGTCGCCTCGAGCGCCGTCACCACGACGATGGTCGCGGACTCCAGCATCACCACGGGCAAGATCGCCGACGCGAACGTCACCTCCGCCAAGATCGCCGACGGCACCGTCGTCGCCGCCGACATCGCCTCCAACGCGATCACCGCCGCCAAGATCGACGCCTCCAGCGTGGGCCTCTGGAGCGTGGGCGGCGCCAACGTCTATCGTCCCTCCGGCAACGTCGGCGTGGGCACCTCCTCGCCCAGCGCGCCGCTGCACGTCCTCGCCAACGGCAACACCGATCCCTCCGCCAACGGAATCTACGTCTACAATCCAATCAATAACACGAACAACAACGCCAACGTTGCAGTGCGCACCGCCGGGGTTTACGCGGGAAACCCGTTCTTCTCCATGGATGTCGCCGGCGTCAGCGGCTGGTCCATGGGCGTGGACAACGCAGACTCGCAGAAATTCAAGATCAGCAATTCGTGGAGTGCTCTCTCCACCAACACCAAGCTGACGGTCACCGGCGCCGGCAATGTCGGCATCGGCACCACCACCCCCGCCCGTCCGCTGAGCTTCGCTGATGGAGTCGGCGACAAAATCTCCCTCACCGGACAAGGCACCTCCAATTACGGCATGGGCATCCAGCCCGCCCTGCTGCAGCTCTATTCCGATGCGGCCGGCGCGGACATCGCCTTCGGTTACGGTTCTTCCTACAATTTCACGGAGCGCATGCGCGTGAAGGGCACCGGCTACGTCGGCATCGGCACCAGCACGCCCGGCGGCACGCTGCATCTCAACGAGAGCACCGGCACCCAGGCCGGCGTCGGCGTCGGCACCCTCATTCTCGAGCATCAGAACAACGGTGGCGCCAGTAGCGTCGTTTTCCGCAGCAAGACCAATTATAGCAGCGACTACGGCTACATCCAGTATCAGGACGACTCCAACATCGGCGGCGCCGGCGAACAGGCCCGTCTCGTCATCGCCACGCAAAACGACGCCGACGACTACGTCATCCTCCAGCCGACCACCGGCCGCGTTGGCATCGGCACCATGAGCCCCGTCGTCCAGCTCGACGTTCGCGGCAAGACCGCCCGCACCCAGACCGATTTCAAGAACGGCACCACCGACTCCGGCGACTACTCCAACAAGGACGTCGATAGCGCCAACGGCACCCCCTCCACCGGCCTGGATGTCACCATCCGTGCCGAGGGCTACGTCGAGTCTCTCGGCGCCGTCTACTACTCCGACCGCCGCATCAAGGAGATCATCGACCGTGTCGACTCCGCGCGCGCCCTTTCCGCGATCGAGAGCCTTCGGCCGACCAACTACCGCATGATCGACAAGACCAACCTCGGCGCCGACCCCAAGACCGGTCTCATCGCGCAGGAGGTTCAGGCCGTTATCCCCGAGGCCGTGAGCAAGCGTGTCGATTTTGTTCCCGACATCTACGCGCATGCCGCCTCGGTGGTGTTCAACGCCGCCGATTCCACCGCCACGGTCACCCTCTCCAAGCCCCACGGTCTCGCCGTCGGCGACGTCGTCCGGGTTTACGACGACGCCGGCTTGAAGGAGCTCGGCGTCGTGTCGGTCTCCGGCCCGGTGCAATTCACCGTCTCCGGCGCGCAAGACACCTCCCGTCTCTTTGTCTACGGCAAGCGCGTCAACGACTTCCTGGCCGTCGACTACGACCGCGTCTTTGTGACCGGCCTCGCCGCCATCCAGGAACTGTCCTCCGAGGTGAAGGAGAAGGACGCCCGCATCGCCGATCTCGAGAAGCGCCTCGCCGCCCTCGAAAAGCTCCTCGCTCCCGCCAAGTAACCAAGCCGGCCGCCCCCTCTCGCCATGGACCGGACACCCCGTCTCCCGGATCGGAGCCTGCCGCGCCCGCGGATCGCATCCGTGCTGCTGCTGCTGGCCTTCGGCTGGCTCCCGTCGTTGTTCGGCCAATACGAGCTGAAGAGCGGGGTCTACAACCGCCTGAGCACGGTCCCCGGCCATTACACGCCGGTGGGGCCCAACCTCCTGCCCGTCGGCGACCCGACGATCACGCCGCAGTTCTCCAACGTCGCCGAGTCCTCCGCCTCGTCCGGTCCGATCTCCGGCGGCTATCCCTCGAGCTCGAACACCGGCCTCCGGCTCACCCGCTCCACCGTCGGCACCAGCTTCGCCTCCGGCGTGCCGCGCTACTTCTACGGCGACCAGATCGTTCCGCCCTCCTCGATCATCAGCCAGTCCGGAGTCCTGCGGGACACCAGCGCCGCCGGCTACTGGCGCGCCGAGCCCGTGCGCCCCGGAGAGACGCTGACCAATCCCTCCGGCGCCGCCGCCACCGACTTCCGCACCGGCGAGGCGTCCGCGATTTCCGGGACCGCATCGGTCGCCTACTACTACAGCCCGCACGCTCGCCAAGTCTTCGCCAACGCCCCCGGCACGGTCGAGATCACCTGGCGCTCGAGCGTGCCCGACCCCGCCACCAACAGCTACGTCTTCTACAAGGAGCGCTTCGCCGTCTCCTCCGCCACCACCACGCCGGTGCGCAACCTCTTCTGGACCGAGAAGAGCTTCAACGGCCCGCAGGTCGTGATCCCCTCCGGCCGCATCGAGACCCTGAACCCCGTTTTCAGCGGCGTCTTCCCCGCCACCGTCTCCAGCGAATACGTGGTCGCCGGCGCGCCCGCGCCCGACGCGGATTCCGCCGAGCTGCGCACGGTCTGGTTCGACACCACCGGCGGCACCCGCCGTCTTCACGCCTACAACATCACCGGCCGCCTCCTGATCGAATATCTCGGCGCCCTTCGCGACGACGGCACCCACGAGTTCCTCGGCCTGGACGTGGTCAGCGTGCAGCAGACGCTCCGCCCCGCCACCGCCACCGTCGAGCTGGGCCAGCGCATCCGCGCCTATGACGGCGACGCGTTCGACCTCGACGAGACCTTGGTCGCGTCCCCGGTCACCACCTCCACGAGCAACATCAATTACTACAGCTCCAACCCGCTGCCCGACGGCTCCATCGCCTACTACGCCGAACGCGAAAACGACATCGAGGATCGCGAGATCTTCTACTGGCTCAGCCCCGAGACCATCGCGCTTCCCGCCGGCGGCGCCACCGCCGCGGACCTCAAGCTTCTCATCAACTGGCCCGTCTACCTGAACAAATACCTCCAGGTCTGGCCCTCCGACGTCACCCACTACGCCCACTACACCGTCGGCGCGGGCGGCAGTTCGGACAGCTCCGGCACCGGCCTCGGCTTCGTCGGCGGAAACGTCCCGCAGATCGTCTATCAGGACTCTTCCGAGGGCGATTCCCGCTTCGACACGAACACCCAGCGCATCCTCGTCAACTTCAGCGGCGAGGTCGACCAGCTCAACCGCTCCCTGCTCAAGTTCACCGGCAGCAACGGCGGCGTCTGGTATGTGCCCCTCATGACCCAGGCCGACGGCCGCTCCGGCTACGTCGAGGGCGACGGCGCCGCCGCCGTCACCGGCACCGCCTACGTCGGCGAGCGCATCAACCCGCCCGCCTCCGTCAACACGGGTGCCGGCTACGTCGCCGCCGGCACCTATTACTCGCCGAACGCCTACGTCGATCCTTTCGCCAACGGCGTGGAAGAGGCCGAACAGGGCGCGATCATTCCGGTCAACGCGCTCCCCAACGGCGCCTCCAGCCTCACCGTCTGGTGGTTCAAGAAATACGCCGCGCCCTCGTCCGAGTTCACCGACCTCTATCTGCCCGCCAAGATCGGCCGCTACACGCTCGCCTACCGCGACTCCGCCTCCACGCCCGACGTGGTCATGGCGTCCAACCAGGGCACCGGCTCGCTCGCCAGTTCCGTCTCCGCTGGCACGATCTACAACCAGCCCGACGCGTCCAAGATCGGTTACAACCCGAACGAGGAGCACGCGCTCATGCTCGGCGGACGCGCCTACGCGCTACGCGACGATCTCAACATCGTCACCGGCACCACCACGAGTTCCCCGGCCTTCACTTCGCTCCCTCGCATCCTCATCCAATACACCGACCCGGCCGACAACCGGCCCGCGATGTCGGTCTACGAGGTGCTCCGCGAGGACGCCACGCACCATTTCGACTACGCCGTCACCGCCGGCACGATGCTCAACCAGCTCTCGCCGCAGCCGCTCCCGCTCCTGCCCTTGCCCGTCGATCCCGTCACCGGCGCCGTCCGCAACGCCGAGGTCGATCCCGGCGCGAGCTACCACGACTCCGCGCCCGCCGCCGGCACCCCGTCGCTTTACGGCACCTTCACCTTCAAGGACCGCAAGGGCTACGACTGGGTCTACCGCGGCCCGCACGACTCCACCTCCACGCTTCCCGCCTACGCCCCGCTCGCCAACTCCGAGTTCAACACCGACGGCGACCGCGGCTACTGGGTCAATCAAAGCGCCAACACCGGCGCGATCACCGTCTCCGGCGGCACCCTGCGCGGATCCGCCATCGGCAACGGCGACGCCTACATCATGACCTCCGGCCTGCCTTCCTTCGCAGGCTCCTCGGTCCCGACGATCGATATCCGCATGAAGGCCTCCGCCAACACCACCCTTGAGTTCTTCTGGGGCAACGAGGACGGCGGCTATGGCGGCCCGCGGTATTACTCCGCCAACTACACCGGCGCCGGCGCCTGGCAGACCATCACCCTGCCGCTTTCCGGCTCCTCCGCCTGGGCGGGCAAGACCATCAACGCGCTGCGCATCGACCCCGTCGTCACCACCGGCCTGACTTTCGAGATCGACTCCGTGCGCGCCGCCTCGCCCGTCGGCATGGGCATGCAGTTCTACTACACGATGCGCTCCGACTTCGTGTTCCCCGGCCGCGCCCAGCCCGCCGTCGGCACCATCCTGCCCTACCTCCGTCCGATCTCCAACGGCGTCTACCAGGGCGACCCCGTCACCGGCACCCCGCTCACCATCCTCTATCGTCCGGTGTGGCCGTCCGCGCCTCCGACCCTGACCACCGCCGAGACGCTGACGCTGCCCAAGTTCGGCCTGCCCGCCGTCCGCGGCCAGACCAGCGCGCGCATCCTCTACCAGCAGTCCATCGCGCTCAACGGCACCTCCAAGCCGAGCGCCACGCTGCACGACCCGACTCGCGGCAAGACCGTCCTCCTCGACGACGCCCGCGTCGGCCTCTCCGCGCTGCCCGCCTCGCTCAAGACCACGCTGCAAAGCGGGAAGACCTACTTCCAGCTCGCCCAGCCTCATCTCCAGCAGCGTTTCTACTTCGATCCGAATCTCGGCCCCAAGGGCGGCCTCCAGTTGAACGGCGAGTTCGTCGACTCCATCGCCGGCGAGGATTACCTCAACCTCAACACCCTCAGCCCCGACGACGTGAACGCGCTCCGCGGTCTCGTCGCCACCTCCGACGTGGACAAGTCCAAGTGGGACGCCGCCGTCACCGCGCTCACCACCGCGGTCGAGACCTTCAAGGAGGATCCCGCGAAGCCCGGCACCTACATCCCGGACACCACCCGGACCGTGAACGTCGGCGCCCAGACCCTCGCCGAGATCTCCTCCAGCGAGACCGCGGTCGACAGCTACGCGCTCACCTCCCTCGGCCAGGGCAAGGGCTACGTCACGCTGCTCTTCGGCGACGGCAAGGCCTTCACCCCGCAGGGCGAGTCGGTCGGCATGTCCATCATCAAGGTCGTCGACACGCTCTACCAGGGCGACCTGAAGGTCGTCTCCGCCTCCAACCCGCTCGACGAGCAGACCACGCTCCGCCATAGCGGCGACTTCGCCGCCCATCCGGAAAACTACGAGTTCCAGTGGTGCTACACGCCGTCGGTCAACGGCAGCTATCCGCCGATCTACACTTACACCACCACGCGCGTCCTCGGCACCACCGGCGCGTCCGCGACCAACGGCTGGAGCCGCCTCGCCAACCCCGCGAGCGATCCCACGCCGTCCGCGCCGATCAACTACTCCGGCGCCACCTCGACCACGCTGCCCTCCAGCTTCTCGATCAACAACGCCTCCTACGTCCCGTCCACCGCGCGCCCCGGCTCCATCCTGCTCAACACCGCCGGTCTCTCGCTCTCCTCGCGTCCCAACCAGGTGGTCTTCAGCGCCAACCTCGGCGGCACCGACGGCCTCGTCCTCTACGTCAACAACACGCCCGTCCTCGCCTACAACCTGCCGGGCGCCTCCGCCATCCCCGGCGGCCTCGACCTGAGCGCCGCGCGCACCGGACTCGTCGCCAGCCCGGAGGGCCTCGTCTACCAGTTCGAGATCGATCCGTCCGCCTTCGTCGTCGGCTCCAACCGCATCGAGGTCGCCCTCTACTCCACGCAAGGCGCGTCCAGCCCGGCCGCCTCCGTCGACTTCCGCATCCATGTCCCGCTGCGCACCGACAACGTCGCCGCCACCGGCTCCCAGTGGGTCCAGCCCACCGGCACCTTCGGCAACCTGATCGTGGTCGGCGGCTCCGCCGCCTCGCCCCTCGGCAACCCGCTCCTCGTCTTCGGCGACAACTACTTCACCATGCGCTACCGCGCGAAGTCCTCGGCCAACCTCGTGACCGGGACCGCCTACAGCGATTGGATGACGCCCGTGCTCGTCGAGAGCTGGGTCAAGCGCGTGCTCGACGGCATCAACCCCTTCAACCAGCGCCAGACCGACCTCTACAACAACCCGGTCAGCACCGACGTCAGCATCCTCACCCAGGCCGGCAAGCGCTGGGAGGGCGACGTCGCCCTGAATCTGAACAACATAAACGATTTCGGCCTCATCGAGATCTACGAGACCGTGCTCAACCGCGTGAAGGCCCAGAGCCTCGACGCCGGCACCACCACCGACTCGGTCAACAGCACGCTCCTCCTCGTCGCCGGCTACCTCAACGACCTCTACATGACCCTCGGCAACGAGGCGTGGGACGACGCGCAGAATCCGACGATCCAGATCGACGACTCCGCCGGCGCCGGAGACATCAGCTCCGCCCGCTTCTCCTTCGAGGGCCAGATGGCCACCCTCATCGACGAGACCCTCGGCCTCCTCCGCGGCCGCGACGACTTCCTCAGCCCCGGCGTCACCGTCGCCCCCTCCTACAACCGTCTCTATTGGAACTACACCAACGGCATCGATTCCGGGGAGCCGATCTACGCCACCAACTACAACATCAAGGAAAAGTCCGGCGGCCCCTACGCCGACGGCGTCCTCGACGCGTCCGACGCCCAATACCTGTTCCCGCAGGGCCACGGCGACGCCTACGGCCACTACCTCACCGCGCTCACCGGCTACTACAAGCTGCTCACCTCGTCCGTGTTCACCTGGACGCCCTCCACCGAGGGCGTGACCGTGCTCGGCCAGACCGTCCAGGTCGACTACAAGGACGAGCGCAAGTTCGCCGCCGCCGCCGCCTCGCTCGCCCGCTCCGGCGTCGACATCCTCGACTTCACCGTCCGCGACGACCACCAGGACGACGAGAACTCCGGTTGGGCGCACCTGAAGGACGGCAAATACAACTCCTCCACCGGACGCACCCGCTACTGGGGCAGCGACGAGTGGTCCTCCCGCGTCATGCAGGGCGCCTACTTCAACTGGATCTCGGCCAACGCCATGCTCCCGGACAACGACTACGTCCACGAGGGCATCCAGAAGATCGACCGGAGCACCGTCCCCGAGATCAACGAGATCGTCACCAGCGCCAGCCGCGTCGCCACCCTCTCGGCCGGCGCCCAGGCCCACATGAACGACCTCGGCCTCGCGCCCGGCTCGCTCACCTTCGACATCTCCCCCGCCGAGCTCGCCGCCGGCAAGTCGCACTTCGAGCAGATCTACGACCGCGCCGTGGCCGCCGCCCTCAACGCGAAGAACGCCTTCGTCCAGGCCGGCCGGATGAACCAGCTCCAGCGCCAGCAGAACAACAGCCTCGACGACTACGACGACGCCGTCAGCCGCCAGGAGGCCGCCTACGAATACCAGCTCTCCACGCTCTTCGGCACGCCCTACCCGGGCGACGTCGGCCCCGGCAAGCTCTACGCCCAGGGCTACGCCGGCCCCGACCTCTACCACTACTACTTCATCGACAAGCCCTCCGACATCGTCGACACGAGCGCCACCGTGCAGGTCACCCTCCACGAGCCGGTGAACACCGACCCCTTCGTCGACTGGTCCATCTGGAGCATCTATGACCGCGTGTATGAGCCTTCTCAATACACCGACCGCAGCTACCAGATCTCCCGCTTCAGCCTCGGCCAGTTCCCCCCCTCCGGCTACGGCAAGCGCGCCCAGCCCGGCAAGCTCCAGGCCGCCCTCCTGAACGCCTACCAGGCCCAGGTCTCCCTCCGCGAGGCGACCAACACCTACAACACCAAGAAGGCCCACTTCGACCGCGCCTACCAGCTCTACACCGAGACGGTCGAGGCCTACGACGCCGCCAACGCCGCCTCCGAGAAACTCAACCTCGAGGCCAGCGCCTACGCCGCCGCCGCCTCCATGCTCACCGACTACTCGGAGCAGGCCATGGCCGCCGCCGACTACGTGTCCAACATCGCCGCCGCCGTCAGCGAGGGCATCCCGACCGTCACCGGTCCCTTCGCCTTCGACACCGCCTTCGTCGGCCGCGGCCTCGCCAAGCTCGAGGGCGCCGTCTCCTCCTACGCCGAGCAGATCCTCGCCAAGATCCAGGAGACCGCCGCCAGCCAGCTCGAGAGCAAGGCCGCCGACCTCGAGGCGCAGGCCCAGACCCTGATCGACGACGTCTCCGTCTCCGTCAGCGACAAGAAGCAGGTCCTGGAATTCCAGCGCCTCTTCGAGGAGATGACCGCCACCTCCTACGAGATCAACCGCGCCATGGTCGAACTCCAGCGCACCAGTGAGGAGGTCTCCCGCCTGATCGCCGAGACCAACCACATCCTCTCCGAGCGCGAGACCTTCCGCCAGCGCGCCGCCGCCGTCATCCAGGGCTACCGCACCAACGACCTCGTCTATCGCGATCTTCGCAACGAGGCCCTCTCGCAATACAAGTCGCTCTTCGACCTCGCCCAGACCTACGCCTACTGCGCCGCGAAGTCCTACGACTACGAAACGGGTCTGCTCGGTTCCTCCGAGGGCTCGCGCTTCATCGACGAGATCGTCGGCACCTACAGCCTCGGCGACTTCGCCGGCTCCAGCCCCATCGAGGCCGGCACGGGAGACGCGGGCCTGGCCTCCGCCCTCGCCAACCTCCGCGACGACTGGTCCGTGGCCAAGAGCCGCCTCGGCTTCAACAATCCGGACCGCAACGGCACCCTATTCTCCCTGCGCCAGGAGTTGTTCCGCATCCGCACCGACCAGCCCACGTCGGACGACAATCTCCTCTGGAAGCAGGTGCTTCAGCAGCACGTCATGAGCAACGTCCTCAACGACCCCGACGTCGCCATCCACTGCCTCAACATCGCGAAGTCCAACGGCGCCGCCGTCCCCGGCATCGTCATCGAGTTCGGCACCACCATCCAGCCCGGGCTCAACTTCTTCGGCTGGCCCCTCGCCGCCGGCGACCACGCCTACTCGCAGTCGACCTTCGCCACCAAGGTCTACTCGGCCGGCCTCGTGTTCAAGGGCTACGTCGGCATGGATCCCTACGCCATCGGAGTCCCGGGCGCCTCCGGCCCCGCCAGCTCCTCGCCCAACGCCCTCAGCGCCACGCCCTACGCCTACCTCATCCCGACCGGCTCCGACCTGATGCGCGCCCCTCCGCTCGGCGACACCAACGTCATCCGCACCTGGAACGTGCGAGACCAGGCCCTGCCGCTCCCGAAGAACATCGGCGCCATCGACTACTCGTCGATGCAGCTCTTCACCCCGCAGGGCACGCTCAACGAGCAGCTCTGGATCCTGCGCAAGCATCAGGCCTTCCGTCCCGTCGACGATCCCGCCTACTTCTACAGCTCCATGCCGGCCGAGTTCACCAATGCCCGGCTCGTCGGACGCAGCGTCTGGAACACGCGATGGAAACTGGTCATCCCCGCCTACACGCTTCTCTCCGACGAGCAGGCGGGCATCGATCGGTTCGTGCAGAGCGTGACGGACATCAAACTGTTCTTCCGCACCTACTCCAACTCCGGCAACTGACATGCGCACGGCCAAGCTCCCGCTCGCGCCCGTTCTCGCGGGCCTGTTGCTGGCGCTGTTCTGGGCGCTTCGTTCGCCCGCGCCGGCCGTCGCGCCCGGCGTCGTATCCGAGCCCGAAGCCACGGCCCCCGTCGCCGATTCCGCGTCCGCGCCACGCGCGTCCTTCACTCCCGAGGAGGTGTTTCGGCGCGCCTTCTGGCGACACCCCGCGCCCTCCGACCGTCTCGTGCATGCCGAGCGCGTAGAGCCCGTCGACGCCGCGGGCGAGGTTCACAGCTGGCGCTGGTTTCTCGCCGTCCATCCCGGTGCGGAGTTGCTCGCCGCCTTGCGTTCGCCCGAGGCCTTCGGACTCCGCCGCGTCACCGTCGGCGCCGGCGGGCGGGCCGAGCCTCTTGTCATCGACTCCGCTCCGGACTGGTTTCCGGAACGCGTCGATCCCCTCGAATGGGAGGTGCTTCAGGCCCCCGGCGGAGGCCTGACGGTCCTCTACCGCGCGTCCGACAATCTCCTCTTCGCCACGGACCGCGGCCGGGGTTTCGCGCCGCCCGCCCGCCCGCTTGCGACGGCAGACGTCGATCGCCGTTTTTAAGGATCTGCCTTGCGGCGCCTTGGGCCTTCGCCTGCGCCGCCGCCCGGTTTGACGCGGGGGCCGGGTGGGGTTTCGGAGGACGGATACCTATCTTTGCCGTTAGCCTTACGTCTTTATCAAAACTTAATGCGGTATCCTAAGCATCTTCCCTTGGGCCGCCCTCTGTGAGGGGCTTTCGGAGCCGGCAAAGCTGTTGACCATTCCGTCAACTTTTTTACCTCTGATACCATAGCTATTCCCCCGTCTGTTTTGGCTATAAACTCCGCTTAACGCTTTCTCTTTCCCCTCAAGCCGGTCCCCTCCGCCCCCGCGTGGTTCGGTGCCGGGCTTTTACCCCGCCTACCTCCTTTTACCTACGCGCCCGTTTTCGTCGCCGGCTTGTTTCGGCCGGTGTTCGACCGCCCCCCTCTTATCCCCGTCCATCCGTCGCCGGCCTATCCCTTGCCTGTCGTCTCCTTCGACGGCACGGCCGGTATCCATCCCATCCCTGAATTTTTTAAATATGAATAAGGCCCCTATTCATCCGCACCGCACCTCCACCCACGCCCGCCGAAAGACCCTTTCGGCCGCCGCCTCGCTGGCCGCCGCCATGCTGGCGCTCAACGCCCTGCCCGACCTCAAAGCCGCCAACGGCAGCTGGCAGGCCAACGCCGCCGACCAAGGGGTCGGAGTGACCATCACCGTCGGCAGCGCCGCCTGGGCCGTCTCGCCGCAGCTCGCCGAGGGCGACGCCGTCTACATCGGTGCCACCGCCGGCGTGAACCTCGGCACCAACTACAGCTACTACTACGCGGTGGGCGTGGGCGCCACGCCCAGCGATTACGTCCGCTTTTCCCAATCTCCCGGCGCCGGCACCTTCTCGCCGAACGGCACCAACAGCCCCTTGGCCGTGACCAAGGTTCCCAGCTGGAACACCGCCGGCAACTGGGCGGGCGGCGTCATTCCCAACGGAGTCGGCGACCAGGCTACCATCGCCACCAACGCGAACACTCCCGCCATCCTGGTGGACAAGGATTTGACGGTCGGCGCGATCAACGTCGACACCACGACCAGCGCCGCCAACGGCCTGAGCCTCATCGCCACCGCCCGCAACGGCGGCCTCGTGTCGACCCTCGCGCTCAAGGCCTCGTCCGGCACCCCCTCGGTCACGCTCACCGGCGGCAACACCTTTTCCTTCAGCGAATCCAAGATCAGCGGCACCACGCCGGCCAACGCCAGCACCAAGCTGATCGTCGTCGGCGACCAAGGCTTGTCCGTCGACAACCAGAACCCCGTCGTCGCGCCCACCGCGATGAACTCCGGCAGCATGGCCACGCCGGTTTCCAGCGTCGGCACCTACGGCACCGGACAGGTGCGCTTCGGCTTCGGCTTGGATTGGTCCCGCTTCAGCGGCGATCTGACCCTTGCCCGCGGCACGTTCCAGGCCCTCGCCGGCGGCACGATGAACAACAATCTCACCAGCTTGCCGATGAACAGCAAGGTGGTCCTCGGCACCGGCACCAACACCGCCCGTCTCGAACTCGGCGGCTCCAACGGCCAGACGGTCATCCGCGGCCTGGAGAGCACCAGCCCCAACAGCTCGGTCATCAACATCGCCCAGGTCGCCAACCCGGCGGTCACCAGCATCGGTCTGGCCACCCTTGAAGTGGGCTCCTACGGCACGGCTTCCGATCACTACACCTACGCCGGCAACATCGGCTCCAACGCCAACGTGGCCGACGTGCTCGACGATCTGGGCGCCATCGTCACCCGCGGCGTTTCCAGCGCGCCCGCCATCCGCCTGGTCAAGGTCGGTCCCGGCACCCAGGTGCTGTCCGGCGTCAACAACCTGAACGCCACCCAGGCCAACTCGGTCCTGGTCGCGGTCAACGGCGGCAAGCTCTCCCTCGGCACCACCGGCGCCATCGGCGCGATCACCGGCGGCCAGGGCGCGGCCAACGGCGACAGCTCCTTCCTGCTCAAAAACGGCGAGTTCGAGATTTCCGGTCTCGGCGTCGCCGCGCCGCGCACCCAGGCCTTCGGCGGCTCGCTCATCTTCGGCAGCATCGCGGCCAACACCGGTTCGCCCGACGACAAGCAGGCGGCGCAGAGCAACAGCGCCAGCACGCTGACCGTCATCGCCGACCCCGCTCAGCCCGCCACCCTGACCTTCGGCTCGCTCAAGCCCCGCCAGTTCCAGACCGGTTCACCGACCGCCAACCTGAACGGCGTGACCATGCTCTTCCGCGGCACCAGTCTGGGCTCCACGCCCGGCGCCGGCGTCGCCACCATCCAGTTCACCACCGCCCCCGTGACGGGCGGCGGCAGCCTGTTCTCCGTCTCCGGCGGAGCCTTGGGCGGCACCCAGGCCCCGGTGCTGAAGGGCGCGCTGGCCGACACCTCGCCCACCGGCTCGGGCACCGGCTTCGCCACCTACGATCCCGCGACCGGCATCCGTCTCCTTTCCGGCGCGGAGCAGCTCTCCGTCTCCACCGGCGCGGCCTACGACGCCGCCTCGACGGGCGACAACATCGCGCTCGCGCTGTCGGCCGACCAGGCGATCACCGGCCACCAGAGCAACACCCTCCGGATCAGCAACGACAGCGGCGCGACGCGCACCGTCACCAACTCCGGCACCGAGCTCAAGCCCTCCAACGGCCTGCTTTTCGCCGGCTCGTCCCCGATCGTCCTCGCGGGCGGTCAGCTCACCGGCACGGCCCAGTCCGACACGCAGGACGTGGTCATCCACTCGATCAACACCTCCTCCGCCGGCGTCACCATCCAGAGCGCGGTCTCCAACGTCGGCCAGCTCGGCGCCAACGCGGCCGGCACCTATCAGGGTTGGATCACCTACGCCGGCCCCGGCAACTTCCGCCTCGAAGGCACGCAGAACCCCGGCAACACCGGCGGCATCGTCTTCAACGGCACCGGCTCGACCACCCTCGCGGCCCCGGTCGTGGATGTCTCCAATTTCGCCGTCAACCAAGGCACGGTGAAGCTCGACACCGGCGCCTCGTGGACCTCGCTGCCCCGCCTCCTCGTCGCCCCGGGCGCCAAGTTCGACCTCAACGGCATCGGCGGCAACTCCACCGTCAACCGCTACTCGGACGTCAACGCCCCGATCAACGCCTCCGGTCTCACGGTCAACCCGATCGCCGGCGAAGTCACCAACAGCGCCGCCGGCGCCCCGGTGGATCTCATCCTGTCCGGCCAGCTCAACGGCCCGTCCAGCCAGGCCACCACCACCGCCTTCTTCGGCCAGATCACCGGCAACCTGAACCTGGTCGTCGACAAGTCCGCCTCGAGCTTCAACGCGACCACGCAGGTCACCACCTACACCTACGGCTCCCAGGCCTTCTCTAACGTCAACACCTACACCGGCGCGACCAAGATCCGCTCGGGCAACCTGAACCTGCTCCGCGGAGGCCTCCTGCCCGCCACCACCGTGGTGACCCTCGGCACCGAAGGCAGCAGCGTTAACAGCACGCTCGCGCTCGGCGACAACAACGGCTCGACCAACGGCGCGATTCGCCAGGAGATCGCCGGCCTCTACGCCGTCGGCACCGGCACCGCCGCCGTCGTCAACAACAGCTCCAACGTCAGCCAGCTGACCCTCAACATCCCCGCCGGCGTCGACAACGTCTACACGGGCAACCTCGGCGTCGCCGCCGTCGCCAACGGCACCAACTCCAACCTCTTCGTCCTTCGCAAGACCGGCGCGGGCACGTTCGAGGCCGCCGGCGCGATCACCGGCTACACCGCTGGCACCATCGTCCAGGGCGGCGTCCTCCGCGTCTCCGCCGACGCCAAGCTCGGCCAGGTCGGACCTCTGGCCGGCCCTGCCGGCAGCGCCGACGCCCCCGCGGCTCCGATCAGCGCCTTCGCCAACAGCATCATCCTCGACGGCGGCACCCTCCAGGCCACGACCACCGCCAACTTCATCCTGGACGCCAAGCGCGGCGTCGGCCTCGGACCCACCTCCGGTTCGACCGGCGGCAACGGCACCCTCTCGGTGGACTCCGGCATCAAGCTCACCTACGCCGGCGTGATCGCCTCGGCCGGCAACACCGGCGCCAACACCCTGGTGAAGAGCGGCGCCGGCACGCTCGCCCTCGACGGCGCGAGCACCTTCACTGGCACCACCCAGGTCTCCGCAGGCGCCCTCGGCGGCGTCGGCTCGCTCTCGAGCAACGTCACCGTCGCCTCCGGCGCGGCCCTCGCCCCCGGCAACGGCGGCATCGGCACCTTCACGATCAACGGCGCGCTCACGCTGTCCGGCGGATCCGTCCTGAACCTGGACCTCGGCGCCCCCGGCACCTCCGGCACCTCCGACAAGCTCCAGCTCGGCGGCGCGCTCAGCTCCGGCGGCACCACCACGGTCAACTTCACCGACGCCGGTGGCTTTGGCGTGGGCACCTACACGCTCATCTCCGGCACCGCCCCGATCAACGCGAGCAACTTCGCCGTGGGCACGATCCCGAGCGGCTTCCGCGGCACTTTCGCCTCGGCCGGCAACAGCCTCACGGTGACCATCGAGGTCGGTTCCCAGCTCACCGCCCTCGAGTCCTGGCGCCAGACCCACTTCGGCGCCAGCGCCAACTCCGGCAACGCCGCCGACAGCGCCGATCCGGACAACGACGGTCTCGCCAACCTCCTCGAATACGCGACCAACTCCAACCCGAACGTCGCCAACGCCTCGCCGCTCTCCCTCGCGCGCTCCGGCGATTTCCTCACGCTCACCTACACCCGCATCGCCGACACCTCGCTGACCTACACGGTCGAAGGCTCCAACGACCTCGCCTCCTGGTCCACGGTCGCCACCGCCAACAACCCGAGCACCGGCGCCCAGAACACCGCCGGCCAGGTCACCGTCACCGACACCGTTTCGCTCACGGCCCGTCGCTTCCTGCGCCTCAAGGTCAGCTACTGATCGAAGCCCCGGCCTCGTCGCCTTCCGCCCCGCCGCTCCCATAGCGGCGGGGCTTTTTGTTTTCCGGCATGGCGGCCTCCCCGCGACGTCAGCGCGGAGCCGGCGTCGAAAGAGGGGCTTCTTCCGCGCGCTTCTCCGCCGGGAAAAGGGATTTTCGCCAGCCCCTGTCGAAAGCGCGGGGCTGGGCGCGGGATCCGGGATACGAACAGTTTCCGGCGCCCCGGGATTGCGCCGGCCTCTCCTCTGATTAACCGTCCTTCCCACCTCACCTTATGAGCGCCCCCGCCGCCGCCCAGCCTCCTGTTTCCGCCCGCGATTTCGCCGGAGTCTTCTCCCGCGTGGCGCCGCACATGGCCGCGCTCGACGTCTTTCTCCGCGGGCAACTCTCCGCCTTCGAACCCGAGATCCGCGACATGGCGGACTACTGCATCGACACCTCGGGCAAGCGCATCCGCCCCGCCTTGGTGTTTTTCAGCGGCTGGCAGGGCGCCGGCCGCGCCCCCTCGGCCGACCTCGTGCAAGTCGCGGCCGTCGTCGAGCTCGTGCACCTCGCGACCCTCGTCCACGACGACATCATGGACGGCGCCGATGTCCGGCGCGCCCGTCCCACCGCTTCGCGCCAATACGGCCCCGCGGCCGCCGTCCTTCTCGGGGACGCGCTTTTCGCCCACGCCTTGCACCTCGCCTCGCTTTTCCCCACCACCGAAGTCTGCCGCGCGGTGAGCGAGTCGACCCGCCGCGTCTGCGCCGGCGAAATCATGCAGACGCTCCGCCGCCGCAGCGTCTCCGTCACCCGCGCCGACTACGAGCGCGTCATCGACCTCAAGACCGCCGAGCTCTTTCGCGTCTCCTGCGCCCTCGGCGCGCGTCTGGGCGGTCATCCCGACGCGTTCGTCGAAGACGCGGCCCGCTTCGGTCGCCATCTCGGCATCGCGTATCAAATCTACGACGACCTCGCGGACTTCTTCGGCCGCGAGCAACGCATCGGCAAGACCCTCGGCACCGATCTCGCCAGCGGCAAACTCACCCTCCCGCTCTTCATCCTCCGCGACCGCCTGCCCGCCCCCGAGCGCGCCGCCCTCGAGGCGGAGCTTCTCGGCGAGGCCGCGCCGCGGCTTGAGCTTCGTCTGGCGCAGATGCGTGAATTCGCCGTGTTCGACGCGGTGGTCGCCGAGATCGAGCGCGAGCTTCTCCCGGCCGAGGCCGCCCTCGCGCGCCATGCCGGGCTTCCGCCGCTCGAGCACCTCGCCGCGCTTCCTCTGGTGCTTCGCGCCCAGGTCACGGCGCTGCGTTAGCCGCTTGGCGCCAGTCGCTTCCGGGCCTTTCCGGCATCGTCTCCTCGAGGGGACGACGCGCGGAGCGATTGCCAAAGCGTGGGCTCTCCGCCACAGTTCGCGACTTCGCCATCATGCATGTTCCGGCCAAGGCCCTTTCGCCCGCCGCCTCGCCCGCCGTCCTTGATCGGCGGCAAGAGGCGGAAGCCGACTGGCTGATCGTGCAACGCGTGCAGGCCGGCGAAGTCGCCCGTTTCGACGACCTTGTCCGGAAATATCGCGAGCGAATCTGGGGCGTCGTCTATCACCTCACCTCGAATCGCGAGGACGCCGCCGATCTCACGCAGGATGCCTTCATCAAGGCCTTCCAGTCGATCAACCGCTTCCAGGGCCAGTCCGCCTTCTTTACCTGGCTCTATCGCATCGCGGTGAACGGCACCCTCAATCACCTGCAAAAAGCGAAACTACGCCGTTTTTTCAGCCTGGAGAAAATCCGCGACGAGGAACCCGTCGCGGACCTCCTCGACCAGCTCGCCGACCCCGGCGACTCGTCCGACCGCGCCGCCTGCCTGGGCGAGCTTCAGCTAAAATTGAACGAGGCGATGCAAAAGCTGTCTATCAAGCATCGCACCGTGGTGACTTTGTTCGAGATCGATGGCCTCTCCCACGAGGAAATCGCCGAGATCACCGGCTCCTCGGTGGGCACCGTCCGTTCCCGTCTCCACTACGCCAAGCAATTGCTCCAAGCTGAATTGCAATCCTACCTGAGCTCATGAGCCCATCCGCCGACGACAAGCGTTCTCCCGCCGCCGCTGGCAAACCCGCCCTCGAGGAGCTGCTGCGCGTCAAACGCGCCGAGCGTCCCGACGACGCCTTTTGGGAAGAGTTCGAACGCGGGCTGCGCCAAAAGCAGCTCGCCGCGATCATCGAGCCCAAGCCGTGGTGGATCGGTCTCTCGATTTGGGGCCGACGGTTTGCCCCGCTGGGTCTGCCTGCGTCCGTCGCCGCGGCCGCTTTGCTGGCCGTCATGGTCGTTCGCACCCAATCGCCCTTTTCACCGGCCGCCGCCCCGTTTCCGGACGCCGCCGTTTCCTCCGCGGTCGCTCGTGCGGACAAGGCGCCGCGCCCCGCCGCCTTGGCGTCCGCCCCCGCGCCGTCCGTCGAGGCTCCTCGTCTGGCGGACACCGGACCCTCTTCGCCCGTCGTGATCGCCGCCGTCTCGCCGACGCCCGACTCCGCTCCCGCGACTTCCGGCGCCGCGCCGCTCGCCTCCGCGGCCTCTTCCGACGCTTCGACCGGGCTTTCCTCGCCGCCTATCATGGAGTCTTTGTTCGAGCTCGGCTCCGAGCCGCTATCGCCGACGCCATCGGAGCGGACCATCGCGGAAAACCTCGCCGTCGTCCGGGCCGAGGCTCCCGGTCTGATCGCCGCCTCCGCGCCCTTGCCCGCGGACATTCAGGGCATGTCCTCCGACGAGTCCGTGATCGAACCCGCGCTCAAGATGGAGGTGCGCAACCCGCGCCACGCCCGCGTGCTGCTGGCCATGGCCGACGGCCCCGCGGTCGAGGCGCAGGGTGGAGCTTCCTCCCTGCACGATCATTTCGCCCGCGTTCTGGATCGCGAGGACGCGCTCGCCGGCTCCGCCCGCCGTCTCGGCGTCGGTGGCGACCGTTTGTCGGTAAGCTTCTAAGGCGCCTCGGTGCCGGCGAGCGGGATGCCCGGGCGCCTTTGATCTCGCCGTGGCGCGCGTATTCCCGACCGGGCTTGCGCGCGCGTCGTGGCGCGCTTCGGTTCGCGCATGGTTTTTCAGGAGACGATCACGCTTCCCGGTCGTGGCGCGGGCTTGCACGAATTCACGGAAAAACTCGCCGCGCTGGTCGCGCGCTCGCGGGTTAGCACGGGCGTGGCCCATGTGTTTTGCCAGCACACCAGCGCCTCGCTGGTGATCATGGAGAACGCCGATCCGAGCGCGCGCCGCGATCTCGAGGCCTGGCTTGATCGCCTCGTGCCGGAGAACGATCCGCATTTCATCCACACCCTCGAAGGGCCGGATGATATGCCGAGCCACATCAAGATGGCGCTCACTCGCACGAGCGAGACGGTGCCGATCGGCGAGGGGCGTCTGCTGCTCGGCACCTGGCAGGGCGTTTATCTTTGGGAGCACCGGACTGCTCCGCATCCGCGCCGGATCGTCGTGACCGTGTTGGGCGGATAGGACGGCGCTCTCCTAGCGCAACGCGTTGAAAAGCCAGCCGATGAGCGTGGTGCCGGCGAGAACGACGCCGGCGAAGGCGGCGAGCAGGCGCGGCGTCATCACCGCGCGAAGCATGACGAGTTCAGGCACGGAAACACCCACCGCGGAAAGCAGAAAGGCGAGGGCGGTGCCGAGCGGCACGCCCTTGGCGACGAAGGCTTCCAGCAACGGCACGGTGGCGTTGGCGCTGAGGTAGAGCGGCAGTCCGGCGAGCGCGGCAAGGGGCACGCTCCAGGCGCCCGTGCCGACGAGCCAGCGCTGGAAGAAGCCTTCGGGAACGAAGCCATGCAGCGCCGCGCCGAGGGCGAGCGCGCCCAGCAGCCAAGGCGCGATCTTGCGCAGGATGTAGACGCTGCTGTCGGCGGCGTCGGCGAGGCGCGCGCGCCAGCCTTGCGGCGGCGCCTCGTCCTCCTCGTCGGACGGAGCCGTCGCGCCGGGAACCAACCATCGTTCGGCGCGGAGGAGCGAAAGCGCGCCGCCGCCGATCACGCCCAGCGCCACGCCGGCCGCCGCGTAGCCGAGGGCGAGCTTCCAGCCGAAGGCCACCGCCATGAGCACGACCGCGATCTCGTTCACCATCGGCGAAGTGATGAGAAAGGCGAATGCGACCCCGATCGGAAAACGCGCCTGCACGAAGCCGAGGAAGATCGGAACCGAGGAGCAGGAGCAAAAAGGCGTGAGGGCGCCGAACATCGCCGCCGCCGGATAGCCGAAGGCGCGGGCCCCGGGACGCTCGAGCCACGCGCGCAATTTCTCGAGGGGAAGCGCCTGGCGGACGAGGCGCATGACGAAGGAGATGGCGAGGATCAGGACGATGATCTTCAGAAGATCGTAGATGAAGAAATGCAGCGCCGCGCCGACACCGCGCGAGGCGTCGAGTCCGCCGAGGCGGATGACGAGAAGGTCGGCGAGAAATTCGGCCCAGGTCCACATGCGCCCAGTATGTCTCCTTCGAAAGCGGCGGGCCACGCTTCCTTTGGCCTCAACGGACGGCGTCTTGCGTATTCCCCGGGGGGCCGGACATCGGCGTTGCCGGCCTCGGGTCGCTCCGCAGGCTGGTCGGACCCCGCATGAGGTTGCCGCCCCTGATCCTCTTCGTCTGCTGCGCGCTGCGCGTCGGCGCCGCCGACTTTTTCGTCTCGCCCGACGGCGGCGACGCCAACGCCGGCACCGAGGCCGCTCCCTTCGCCACGATCATGCGCGCCCAGACCGCCGCCGTCTCGGGCGACACCGTCTGGCTGCGCGGCGGGACCTACCTCCTCGACGGCTCCCACATCACGCGCACCGACACGGTCTACGCCTACGTGAACGACTTCACCAAGGCCGGCGTGCGCTACTTCGCCTATCCGGGCGAGACGCCGGTCTTCGATTTCAGCGCGGTGAGGCCCGCGGAGCGCCGTGTCACCGCGTTCTACATCCGCACGAACAATCTCCACCTGCGCGGCTTTCACTCCGTCGGCGTGCAGGTGACGATCCCGGCCGGCGGCACGGTGACGAACACGCAGTCCGAAAACGTCCGCATCAACAATGGCTCCGGCAACACCCTCGAGCGCCTCGTGCTCCGCGACGGCATGGGCATCGGCGTCTACATCATCGGCAACAGCGCGAACAACCTCGTGCTGAACTGCGACGCTTACAGCAACGTCGGCCTCGACAGTCTCTCGATCGGCAACGTCGATGGCTTCGGTTCCCACACGACCGCGCTCGGCACGGGCAACGTCTTCCGCGGTTGCCGCGCGTGGCTCAACAGCGACGACGGCTTCGATCTGATCAACTGCAAGGCCGCGACCGTGATCGAAAACTGCTGGGCCGCGTTCAGCGGCTACAAGAACGCGTCGCTCGCGACCGGCGGCGATGGCAACGGTTTCAAGGCCGGCGGCTACGGACGCAACGGCAGCGCGATGCCCTCGCCCATGCCGCGCCATGTCGTGCGTTTCAGCCTCGCGGTCGCGAATCGCGCCTCCGGCTTCTACGCCAACCACCACGGCGGCGGTCTCGATTTCGTCCACAACACCGCCTACCGGAACGCGACGAATTTCAACCTGCTCAACGTCCTCGCCGACAACCTGACCGACGTCCCGGGCTACGACCACACCCTGAAGAACAATCTCGGGTTCTCGCCTCGCTCCACCTCGGTCTCGAACCTCGATCAGGCCGCCTGCGACGTGAGCCACAACTTCTTCACCCTGCCCGTCACGGTGGGCGCCGACGACTTCGTGGCGACCACGACCAACACGACGCAACTGCTTCAGATCCTTTCCGCGCCGCGCCAGGCGGACGGCTCGCCGCCCGTGATCGACCTGCTGCGTCTCGCGAATGGCAGCGACCTGATCGACCGGGGTCTTCCCCTCGCCGGCTTCGCTTACAATCTCGCCGCGCCGGATCTCGGCTGCTTCGAAAACGGCTTCATCCCCGCGCCGGCCGGCCTCGTGGCGCAGGCGGGCGACCGCGCGGTGACCTTGCGCTGGACCTCCTTGCCCGGCGAACTGCGTTACACCGTGGCGCGCGCGACGAGCGCGGTCGGTCCCTTCGTGCCGGTCGCCTCCGAACTCGTCGGTGCCGAGTATGTCGACGCCGGATTGGGCAACGGCACGAGCTACCACTACGTCGTGTCGGCCTCGAATCGCTTCGGCGCGAGCCTCGCCTCGGCTCCGGTATCGGCCACGCCGCGCGGGCCGGTATCGACCTGGATCCGCGGCTTTTTCCCCGGCGTGGAGAGTGATACGGTGCTGGCCTCGACGGCGGATCCCGACGGCGACGGCGTGCCGAACCTGCTCGAGTATTTCGTCGGCGCCGATCCCTCGGTGGCGGATGCCCGGCCGGCGCTGCGAATCGACTCCGAGCCGGCGGGCCCGCGGGTCTTGCGTTTCGAGCGGGCCAAGGCGGCAGGCGACGTGGACTACCGAATCGAGGCCTCGATGGATCTGGCGCGTTGGGCCGAGACCGATCTGGCGGCCGTGGTGGAGGCGGAGGACGCCTTGCGCTGGCGGATGCGCGTGGATCTCGGAGCCGGCGAGGCGGTGGCGCGCGCCTTTTGGCGGCTGCGCGTCCTGCAAACCGGCGGCTGATTCCGGGCTAGCTAGTGTCCAGTCAGGGAAGATCCTTTATGGATACTTTCGCCGCAAAGAAGCGCAGAAGTCGAAAAATCAAACCGAGGCTATCTGGCCACGGTCTCTTCTTTGCGTCTTGTGCGCCTTTTTGCGGCCATCCTCCGACTGCGTTAATTTAGCGATGGGACACCAGGCCGCGGATTGCGTTTCGCGGCCGCGCGGGCTGCGATGCTTGCCCATCATGACCAAGCCCGCCTGCCCGGCCTGCACTCTCGACGACGTTCTCGAGCATTCCGATCACTGGGAATGCTCCACCTGCGGTCACGAGTGGCCGAAGGAGGAGGCGCCCGAGGTGGCTCGCGTGGTCAAGGACGCGAACGGCAACGTGCTCGCGGAGGGCGACAGCATCACCGTGATCAAGGATCTGAAGCTCGGCGGCTCGCAGGTGCTGAAGGCCGGTTCGAAGGCGAAGAACATCCGCCTGGTCGCCGGCGACCACGAGATCGACTGCAAGATCGACGGCACCGCCTTCATGCTGAAGGCCTGCTTCGTGAAGAAGGCCTGATCCCCCGGCGCGACGCTATCTCGGCCGGGGGCGAGTTGTTATTTGTCCGCCGGCTCGAGACGGCCGCCGCCCGTGAGCGGGTAGACGCGGCCGGCGAGCCACTGGTTCTCCACGCGGGAGGAATCGTAGGTGACGGTGTAGCCGTAGCTGCGAATCCGCGAAAGGATGGCGACCCCGTCGCCCTTCACCGGCGTGAGCGCGACCAGGGTGGAGTTGGCCGTGACCGTCCAGCGGCTGCTGGTGTCGAGGGCGAGCGAGACCGACTGGAGGGCGCCGTTGAGCGAACTCTCGTTTTTCAGCGTGAGGGAAACCGCGCTGTCCGCGTCGGCCGCGAGATCGCCGTCGAGCGTCTGGGCGTCGGCGGTGACGATAGCCTTGCCGCCATTGGCTCCGGAGCGGCCCCACTGGTCGACGGAGGCGAGCACAAGCTGACGCGACGGCGCCTGGAGGGTGACGCCGGTGAGCTCGATCACGCCGGTGCTGTTGGTCACGTAAAACAGCGGCCCCTCGGCGGCGGAGAGCGTGCCTCCGCTCATGGTGAACTCGCCGCGCCGCCCATCGGCGTCGCCGGAAAGACTCTGGTAGATCATGACACCGCGTTTGCGTGCGCCGGAGAGCGAGCTGTTGGTGAGCGTGATCGAGTTGCTCCCTTCCACGACGGCGGCCTCGGAGGCGACGGCGACGAGGTCGGCGTCGGACACCGCGATCTCGCCGGTCGAGTAGATGGCGGGCGAGGTGGTGCCGGAGCTGTGGTAGCGCCCGCCCTGGACGGTGATCTTCCCGCCGCCGCGGTCGGTGGCGATCGGAGCGGCGCGCACGCCCGAGGTGGAGACGTCGAGATCGGTGGCGGTGATTTCGCCTTCGCTCGCGGCGATGATGCCGTGCGCGGCCGCTCCGGAGGCGGTGATCTTCGTTTTCGTGAGCTCTGCGGTGGAGCCCTTGCCGTGGACGAAGACGGTGTTGGCGCCCGTGCCGCTGGATGTGATGGAGCCCCCCATGATCTCGATTTTGCCGCCCGAGGTGGCGAGCACCGCGGCGTTGAGGCCGTGGAAGCTGCTGGCCTCCTCGTCGGAGCTGTCCCCTGTCGACACGATCACCGGATCGGTGAGGCGCAGCTTGGCCCCTCCGGAAACCACTACGGCGGACTGATCGGGTTTGTTCGCGGTGTAGACCTTGCCCTTCGCGCTTTTGGTGGAGGCTCCGGAGAGCGAATAGTCGCCCGAGACGTTCGAGGGGGCGAGCGCGCGTCGGAGGTTATCTCCGGGTGCGCGGTCTCCGGGATGTCCGCCGGAGTCGGGCGGGGGTGGATTGGCCAAGGAAAAGGCGGCCGCCGTCAGGGCGGCCGTCGCGAGAACCGTGGGGAGCGGGGTTTTCATGGCGATCGGGGCCGATAAGTCGAACCTCAGGCCGGCCCGGCGGGTGCGCAAGCGGACGGGGACCAAGCGGGGAGGGAACGGGACGAAGCCTTTTTTGCCCCCCTCGCGTCGATGAACACGCGACGGGCTTATGCGTCTTTATATGAAACTAATTCATAATCGGCGCGATTTTTGCTTCGCGCTGCGCTCCATGTGTTTCCCCCTCATCAAGCGCAAGCCACTTGCCCTAGTGGCGCTATTTTTGACCAGTTTGGCCGTTCCCGCCTCGGCCGCTCAAGACGCGGTGGTCGATTCTGGCCACAGCGCCTGGATTTTGACCGCCACGGCCTTGGTGCTGTTCATGACGATGCCGGGCCTGGCCCTGTTTTACGGCGGCTTGGTGCGGGCCAAAAACGTGTTGTCCGTGCTCGGCCAATGCGCGGGCGTGGCTTGTGCGATGTCCTTGATCTGGGTCGTGGCCGGCTACTCGCTGGCATTCAAGGGCGAGGCGGGCGGATGGATCGGCGATCTGAGCGCGGCGGGCTTGCGCGGTCTCACGGCCGCGAGTGTGGCGCCGGGCACGGCGATCCCCGAGCTGCTCTTCGCGGCGTTCCAGATGACCTTCGCGATCATCACGCCGGGGCTTTTCATCGGCGCGGTGGTGGAGCGCATGAAGTTCGGTGCGATGATGCTGTTCTCCGCCTTGTGGCTGCTCGTGGTCTACGTGCCGGTCTGCAAGTGGGTGTGGGGCGGCGGCTGGCTCGCGCAACGCGGCGTGCATGATCTCGCGGGCGGCATCACGGTGCACGCCACCGCGGGCGTGACGGCGCTCGTGCTCGCGCTCCTGCTCGGCAAGCGCAAGGGCTTCCCGCAGCACCCGCATCCGCCGCATCAGCCGGTGTTGGTCTTCGTCGGCGCGGGCATGCTCTGGGTCGGCTGGTTCGGCTTCAACGCCGGCAGCGGTCTCGCGGCGGGCGGCGCGGCGGGTATGACCCTGCTCGTGACCCATCTTTCGGCCTGCAGCGCCGCGCTCGTCTGGAGTTTGTTGGAAAAACTGCGCAACGGCAAAGCCGGCGTGGTCGGCATGGTGACCGGCCTCGTGGCCGGTCTGGCCACGATCACGCCCGCCTCCGGCGACGTCGGCCCGCTCGGCGCGATCGTGATCGGCGGCATCGCCTCCGTCGTCTGCTACTTCGCGGTCAACCTGGTGCGCGAGCGTCTGCACATCGACGACTCGCTCGACGTGTTCGCGGTGCACGGCGTGGGCGGCATCCTAGGCACGCTGTTACTCGCGGTCTTCGGCCAGAGCGCGTTCGGTGGTCTCGGCACGGTGAAGTCGGTCGGCGCGCAACTCGGCGTGCAGGCGCTTGCGCTCGGCGTGACCATCGTCTGGTCCGCGCTCGCGACGGTCGCGCTTGTCTGGGTCGTGAAGCTCGTGATCGGCCTGCGTGTCACGCCCGAGCAGGAGTTCGAGGGCCTCGACCGCGCCGAGCACGGCGAGACCGGCTACACGCTGGAAAGCTGAGTTTTTTCGCGCGCCGCCGCCGCCAAACGCGGCGGCGCTCGCGACGCACGCTTCGACGTGGACGTGGGCGATGACCTTCACGAGGCGGTGTTCTCGAGGTTGCCTTTCACGCGCGCCAGCAGGGCGACGAGGCGCTCGCACTCCGCGGCGTCGAGGCCCTTGACCGCGAGCTTCGCGAGGCGCGCGGACTGGCGGCGGAGCGTCTGATGGATGGCGCGGCCCTCGGCGGTGAGGCGCAGGCGCACGCTGCGTTTGTCCGTCTGGGCCTCGCTCGCCTCGAGCAAGCCCTGGTCCTTGAGCGTCTTGATCAGCCGCGCGAGCTGGCCCTTGTCGCGGCCGGAGTGCGCGACGAGATCGCTCAGGGTGGCGTCGGGGCGGCGCGCGAAGAAGCCGAGCAGCTTGCCCTCCATGTGGGTGAGCGGATGCGGGCCGTCGCGAAAGGCGCGATACTGCTCCGCTCGAAACAGATGCATGACGGCGTGGATCGAGTCGAAGACCTCCTGCGGGGCGTCGTCGGGGTTTTTGTTGACATTATCAACCGGATTTCGGGGCATTGTAGACAATGTCAACCAAATGAGGGCCGCTTATGAAAGTCGAAACCGAAGCTGATTCGCCGCCCCGCCGCGGGGCCTGCGAGGGCGGGGCGGCGGCGCGGGAAAAGGCGCGGGGCGGGCTGCCGTTCCTGCTCGCGGCGCTCTCGGCGATCGGTCCCTTCTCGATCGACGCCTATCTGCCCTCGTTTCGGGAGATCGGGGAGCGCTTCGGCGCCTCGCCGATGCTGGTGCAGCAGACGCTCACGGCGTATTTCGTGCCCTTCGCGGTGATGACGCTGTGGCACGGGGTGATGTCGGATGCGTTCGGGCGGCGGCGGGTCACGCTTGTCCTGCTGGCGGCCTACGGCGTGGCGTCGCTCGGGTGTCTGTGCGCGTGGAGCATCGAGGCGCTGATTTTTTTCCGCGCGCTTCAAGGCATGAGCGCGGGGGCGGGTGTGGTGATCGGCCGGGCCATCGTGCGCGACTTGTTCGACGGCGTGGAGGCGCGGCGGCTGATGAGCCGGGTGGCGGCGGTGTTCGCCGTCGCGCCCGCGATCGCGCCGGTGATCGGGGGCTGGCTGCACGCCTGGTTCGGGTGGCGCTCGGTCTTCGGCCTGCTCGTGGTGATGGCGGCCGCGCTGTGGTTGGCCTGTCGGCGTTGGTTGCCCGAGACGCTGCCGCCGCGGGCGCGGAGTCCGCTGCGCGTGGGGCCGGTTTTGCGCGGTTACGGGAAGGCGCTGGGCTCGGGGCGTTTCGTGGCGTTGGCGCTGGCCCTGGCGCTGAATTTCTCCGCGGTCTTCGTCTACATCGCCTCGGCGCCGACCTTTGTCGTCGACGTGCTGCACCGGAGCGAGACGGGGTTCCTTTGGCTTTTCGGGCCGGTCACGATCGGTCTGCTCCTCGGCGCGCGCTGGGCGGCGACGGTGGCCGGGCGTTGGGGAAACCTGCGCACGATCGCGGTCGCCTACGCGGTGATGGCCGCGGCGGTGGCGCTGAACCTCGGTTTCCACGCGTGGCACGAGGCGGCTTTGCCCTGGAGCGTGGCGCCGCTCGCGCTCTATGTGGTGGGTAATTCGCTGGCGGCGCCGAGCCTGACCCTGATGGCGCTCGATCTGATGCCGGAGAACCGCGGCTTGGCGGCCTCGTGCCAGGGTTTTGTCCAGACCGCGGGCAACGCCGCGGTGGCCGCGGTGGTGGCGCCGCTGTTTTGGAGCGGAGCGCGAAGTTTGTCGCTCGGCATGGCGCTGGTGTTCGTGGCGGGAGGTCTGGCCTTTCTCGGATACTTCGTCTGGCAGCGCCGCGCGAGCCGGGCGATCTGGGGCTAAAGGCGTTTAGGCACTGCTCGCAGAATTCGACGCCGACTCCACGCTTCCCTAAATCTTCGGACCAATCGCATTGAAACTGGCGGTTGCCGTCCGCAATTTGCATCGAGAGATGGCCTATGCGTAGGCCAAGACTGATTTCAATTAATTGATGCGGATATTGATATACGCCGACCGCAGCACGAACGAGGATTCCCTGGAGAAAAAACGCCTGGGCGAGCTCTGGGCGGAGCGAAGCGGCGGCAGGGGCCTCTTCGCCATGCCGGTGGACGACGATTACTCGGAGATCCTGCGGCTGGTGCGCGGCGCTGTTGCTTGAGGCCCGTGGTTTAGTCGTGCCGCGTGCGCAGGCCGAGGTTAAGCGGCAGGGTGGGGTCGGCGACGGGCGCGGACGCTTCCGGCGGGGTCGTAAGGCGAGATAGTTTATCGCCGAGATCGCCGGGAGCGTAGAAGGCGTTTGAACGTCCTTCCTTTCGGATCACGAGCAGGCCGCGTTCGGCCAGGTCGAAAAGATCGTTGCGGGCTGTCTGGAAAGACACGGCGTGGCTGCGTTGGTGGCCGCCGATGAGGTAGCGCGTGCCGGGTTGCTGGAGCGCGTGGGCAAGGAGCGCCTGCTGACGGTGGTTTAGACCCTGAAGCCCGCGCAAGCAGTGCTCGGCCTCGCGCAGTTCCGCGGTCTTGCGCTTCACGTAGTCGTGCAGCGCCTGCACCGCCGCCTCGATCACCTCTGTTTGGTGGAGGATGAAGTAAGTGAGATCGTTGTCGTCCGTCTCCGTGTGCAGGAAGGCGCGTGCGTAACGCGTGGGCGCGCGCAGGAGAATCTGCGATATGGAGATGAATTCAAAGAGGGTGTAGCCGGCGCGCAGCATCGACCAATAAAAGAGGGCGCGCGCGGTGCGGCCGTTGCCGTCAACGAAGGGGTGGTCATAGGCCAGCCAGAAGTGCAACAGGATGGCGCGCACGACCGGATGGACAAAGTGGTCCGACAAGGCCGCATCGTTGGCGAAAGCACACATCGCATCGAGGCGCGCGGGCAGTTCGGCGGCGGCGGGTGGCTCGTGAAACACCGTGCCTTCCATGTCTTCGACACGCACGTTTTCGTCGGCGCGGCGAAGGCGTCCGGCGGCGTCGGGCTTGTCGAGCGTGCCTTCGGTGACGAGCGCGTGCAGCTCCATCACGAGCTCTGGCGTGAGTGCGCTTTGGCGCAGAGTCCGGATGCGCTGCATCGTGGCGTAGTTGTTCAGGATCATACGCTCGCTGGTGTCGCGTGGCGGGCGCCCGGTGCGGAGGAGTTCCTTGGCGACCTCTCGCGTGGTCACCGCGCCTTCCAGTTGGCTGGAGGTGATGGATTCCTGGACCAATGCACTGACGATGTATTGATCGCGGCTTGCCGAGGCGGTGACGGCTTGTGGCAGTTCGAAAGCAAAGCCAAGTCCCCGGTCGATGGTGTGGAGGCGTTGCGCCACAAGGTCAGGTATGCCAAAGCGAAACGGGACGCCTTCCCGGTCCTTCAAGGGAATAGGGCGAGCCTTGGACATGCGACCCAGCTTGAGGGCCAGCCACCAAGACTCTATCGTGTGGCCGTCAGGGACAGGGCGATAGCGTTGCTCATCCCAGTGCAGATATCGATCCTTTCCTGCCGTGGTGCCCGAATCAGAGAATACCTTGTTTTTCAGCTCATTAGGCAGGCGCGCGAGCAGATCTAGCCAGGGGGATGGGCGCTGGGGAAATTTCATTTGTTCTAATTTTGAATAAAGTAGAATCAAATTAGAATAAGGGTCGATTCATTTTAATTTAGATAAAAGTAGAGTGAAATTAGAGTGTGGATCGGCCGATGAAGGCGCGAAAAAGCCGCGCCCGGCGAGGGGCGCGGCTTTGGGAGGGGCGGCGCGGATCGGCGGCGAAACGGCTCCGCCGTTCCGCTACGGGGCTCAGGCCTCGAGCTGGGGGCGGGACGCCTCGGGCCAGTCGATGTGGAAGAACTTGCCGCGGGGCTTGTCGGTGCGCTCGTAGGTGTGGGCGCCGAAGTAGTCGCGCTGGGCCTGGAGCAGGTTGGCGGGCAGGCGCTCGGAGCGGTAGGCGTCGTAGTAGCTCAGGGCCGACGCGAAGGTCGGGATGCTGATGCCGCTCTCGACCGCGAGGGCGATGACCTTGCGCCAGTTGGCCTGGGCCTTCTGGATGGTCTCGTTGAAATACTCGTCGAGCAGGAGGTTCGCGAGCTTCGGGTTGCGGGCGTAGGCCTCGGTGATCTTTTGCAGGAAGGCCGCGCGGATGATGCAGCCGCCGCGGAAGATCTGGGCGATCTGGCCGAAGTTGAGTTTCCAGCCGTATTCGGCCTGGGCGGTGCGCATGAGCTGGAAGCCCTGCGCGTAGGAGCAGATCTTCGAGCAGTAGAGGGCGTCGTGGATGGCCTTGATGAGGGCCTTCTTCTGGGCGGGGCCGACCTTCTTGACCTTCGGGCCCTTGAGGATCTTGGAGGCGGCGACGCGCTCGTCCTTGATCGCGGAGAGGCAGCGGGCGAAGACGGACTCGGCGATGGTCGGGGCGGGCACGCCCATGTCGAGGGCGTTGACCGAGGTCCACTTGCCGGTGCCTTTTTGGCCGGCGGTGTCGAGGACGATGTCGACGAAGGGCTTCTTGGTGACGGGATCCTTCTGCTTGAGGATGTCGGCGGTGATCTCGACGAGGAAGCTGTCGAGCGCGCCCTTGTTCCACTCGGAGAAGATCTCGCCCATCTCGGCGGGCTTGAGGCCGAGGAGGCCCTGCATGAGGGAGTAGGCCTCGCAGATCATCTGCATGTCGCCATACTCGATGCCGTTGTGAACCATCTTCACGTAGTGGCCGGCGCCGTTTTCACCGATGTAGGTGGTGCAGGGGACGCCGCCCTTGACGGGCTTGCCGGGCTTGGCGCCGGTGATGGGCTTGCCGGTCTTCTTGTCGACCTTGGCGGCGATGGCCTTCCAGATCGGCTCGAGGTGCTTGAAGGCGGCCTTGTCGCCGCCGGGCATGAGGGAGGGGCCGAAACGCGCGCCTTCTTCGCCGCCGGACACGCCGGAGCCGATGAAGAGGAAGCCCTTTTCCTTGAGCGCCTTTTCGCGGCGGATGGTGTCGGTCCAGAGGGCGTTGCCGCCGTCGATGATGATGTCGCCGGGCTCGAAGACCTGGGTGAGGCCTTCGATCACGGCGTCGGTGGGCTTGCCGGCCTGGACGAGGATGATGGCCTTGCGGGGCTTGGCGAGGGAGGCGGCGAACTCCTGGAGGGTCTTGGTGCCGACGACGCCGCCGGGGGTGTTCGGGTTTTCGGCGACGAACTTGTCGGTCTTCTCGACGGTGCGGTTGTAGACCGAGATCTGGAAGCCGTGGTCGGCGATGTTCAGGGCGAGGTTCTGACCCATCACGGCGAGGCCGATGAGTCCGATGTCGGATTGCTTCGTGGGCATGTGGAAAAGTGGAAGGGTCCAGCGCTAGGCGCAGCCCGGGCGGGGGCCAACCTCATTTTGCGCAAACGTGCTCATCTTCTGCCCGAGTCCGCCTAATGGGTCGGTTGCGTGCTAGCGGGATTTGTTCGCGGACCTTGAAACCGCGGACGCAAAAACGCCGCTCCCGGGACCGGGAGCGGCGTGTGAAACACGGGGAAGGGGCGGGCTTAGTCGGCCTTTTTCCTTCCGCGGAGGGCGAACACGAGCATGAGGGCGCCGAAGACGAGCAGCGCGAGGCCCCACCAGAGGTTCACGTTGAGGCCGAGGGACTTTTTGTAGATCTCGTCGCCTTGGGTGAAGAGGCCGTAGCCGGCGAGCATCACGCCGTAGATGGTGAAGAGGATGCCAATAGGGAGTCGCAGGTCCATGGTCGGAGTGGGTTACCAGAAGAGGATGTTGAGGATGATGCAGGCCACGAGCACGACGCCGCCGAGGATGGCGGGGCGGGCATACCACGCCTCGTTGGAGGAGCGGTCCTGCGGGGTGAGCGAGTAGACGAGGCCGCGAAGCTCGTCGTCGGCGCGGCGATGGCCGGATACGAGGGAGAGCACGAGGTTGACGACGAAGGTGACGGTGAAGGCCACGATCGCGACCCAGAAGCCCTGCGACATCTCCTTCGGGAACTCGAAGACCTGGCTGATCCAGGCGCCCTTGACGCCGGGGGTGTTGCCGGCGGCGATCGAGAGGCCGTGGAAGGCGACGGCGGAGGAGGTGCCGATCACGAGGCCCCAGAAGGAACCGGTGTGGTTGGAGCGGCGGGTGAACATGCCGAGCAGGAACGTCGCGAAGAGCGGGGCGTTCACGAAGCCGAACACCAGCTGGAGGATCGACATGATGTTGTTGTATTTCGCCGCGACATACGCGCAGCCGATGGCGAGGATGATGCCCGCCACGGTGGCCAGCTTGCCCATGCGGAGGAGCTGGGCGTCGGTCTTCTTGGTGCCGCGCTGGTAGATGTCGTAGGTCCAGACCGTGTTGAAGGCGGTGACGTTCGCCGCCATGCCGGACATGAACGAGGCCATGAGGGCGGTCATCGCGAGGCCGAGGAGGCCGTTCGGGAAGTAGTGGAACATCATCGAGGGCAGCGTCTGGTTGTAGTTCAGCGCGCCGTCCTTCATCGGGATGGCGTAGCCGCTCGCGACGGCGTCCTTGGTGAGGGCGAAGGCGATCATGCCGGGGAGGATGATGATCGCGGGGAAGAGCATCTTCGGAATGGCTCCGATGATCGGGGTGCGACGGGCGGCGCCCATGGAGTCCGCGGCCATCGCGCGCTGGACCTCGGCGAAGTTGGTGCACCAGTAGCCGAAGGAGAGCACGAAACCGAGGCCGAAGAGGATGCCATACCACGGAACGCCGAGGGGGTTTTCGATGCCGCCGGTGCCGGCCCAGGAGTGCATGGCCTGGGGATTGTGCTCGGACATCTTGGCGACGAGGCCGTCCCAGCCGCCGACGTCGCGCAGGGCGAGGTAGGAGAGGGGGGCGATGCCGAGGACGATCATGAAGAACTGCAGCACCTCGTTGTAGATCGCGGAGCTGAGGCCGCCCTTGAGCACGTAGGCCAGAACGATGGCGGAGGTGACGAGGAGGGAGACGTGGTAGTTCCAGCCGAGGAGGAAGTGGAGCAGGTCGGCGAGCGCGTGCATCGAGATGCCCGAGGAGAACACCGTCATGACCGCGAAGGAGAAGGAGTTGAAGGTGCGCGTGCGCTCGTCGTAGCGCATCTTGAGGTAGTCGGGCACCGACTTGGCCTTGGAGCCGTAATACATCGGCATCATGAACACGCCGAGGAACACCATCGCGGGGATCGCGCCCACCCAGTAGAAGTGGGAGGTCATGATGCCGTATTCCGCGCCGGAGGCGGCCATGCCGATGAGTTCCTGCGCGCCCAAGTTGGCGGAAATGAAGGCGAGGCCGGTGATCCAGCCGGGGATGGAGCGGCCGGAGAGGAGGTAATCCTCGGCGCTCTTCGTGTAACGTTTCAGCGCGAAGCCGATGCCGATCACGACCAGGAGGTAGATTCCCAAGATGGCGTAATCCACGAAATGCAGGTCGATCTTCAGAGCGCTTCCGCTCAGACCGGCCGTCATGCCGCTCGATGCGATAATCAGGTTGCTTAGAGGTAGTTGCATGGGATGGAGGGGAGTTGCGGCCACGGCGGACACTCGAACCCTTTACCGCGGTTCCCGGATCGCGCTTCACGACCCAAAGGAGGCCGACGCACGATCCAAGAGGCTGTTGGTATTAGGGATTTTTGTGCATCGCGGGGCCAACGATAAGCGGGCAACGCCACTCCATTTGCGCGGTTCGCTCAAGCCCGGACTTGGCCGGAGGAGGTTTAGCGAAAAAGCGAGGAGTTCGCGCGCGGGATGGCGCGGTGTTTTTGCAAGGATCCGGCGCGACTTCGCCCTTTCGCCGTCCGGCCTTTCGCCGCAAGCTCGGGCCATGTCCGACGAGCGCGAAAACCCCGACGCCCCGCGTCAGCAGATGAAGAAGCCGTCCTTCCCGGTCGGCGACTCCCTTCGCGCCTATCTGCGCCGGGTGCGCCGCGAGCGCGACCTGCCCATCACCTACGAGCGCCTGCGCCGCTTCGCCGACAGCGTGCCGCTTTCCGACCGCCTGGGGAGGCCGACGCTTTGGGAAAGCGTGTTCTACGACCGGCTCGAGATGAAGCCGCTGCACGACGACCTGAAGCGCGTCTACGCCATCCTGCGGGTCGACGGCGACCTCTCGGTCATGCAGCACCTCTACATCGACCGGATCGACTACTGCGCCTTCGGCAACTCCGCGCCCTTCCGCGTCCGGATCGTCAACGCCTACAACGACAATCCCGACCACTTCTACATCAAGCGCGGCGACGCCTCGCGTATCTACGGCCTCGAGCTCGAGCACCTCCTTTCGCCCAACCGGCTCAACTACCTCACCCACGGCTCGACCTTGGTCGAGGAGCACATCGCCGGCATCCCGGGCAACGAGTTCATCGACCGCTGGCTCAACAACCCCGAGGTCCGCGGCGTGCGCCTGGCCAAGGAGCTGGTTAAGTTCAACGAACGCTGTTTCATCCGCCTGCTCGGCGACATGCGCGCCTATAACTTCGTCGTGGTGATCACGCCCGACTTCGAGGGCGCGCAGGTGCGCGTGCGCGCGATGGACTTCGACCAGCAGAGCTACGAGGGCCGCCTCAACCTCTACCGTCCGCAATTTTTCAAGGACAACACCCCTCTCGCGCTCTTCTGCGCGAAGCACCTGCGCATCGAGACCGCCCGCCAATACCAGCGCGAGGAGCAGGTCCTCATCCTCCAGCGCGCCGCGATCATCGAGGAGCGTCTCGCCCATCTGCTCGGCGCGATGTCGGCCGACCCGATCGCGCCGCCGGAGCACGTGCGCGAGCTGCGCGAGTCGCTCGCCGATCATTACCAGCGCCGGGAATACCTGGCGTGCGAATCGATGGGCGCGCTCGTCCGGGAGAATCTCGAAAGCATCCGGCGCCTGGTGGCGCAATCCTCGCCGACGCCGGCCGAGGGGCTCGTCTCGCCCGGGATCGGCGTCTGACCCCGCGCCGCCTTGTGCCGGCCGCGTTTCGCCGCTTCCCCTCCGCCCGCGTTTTTCGTTTTCTCGCGCGCATGAGCGACCCTTCCGCCAAGCCCGAGTGTCCCGCCGCCGTGCACCACGACGAGGCGCGCCATCTGCTCGCCGTCGGCGGCGGCCTGCGCGGCGCGCTCGACCTGCTCGTGACGCAGTTCGGTGTTCTTCAGACCCGCTCGCAGGTCCTGCTGACGGTCTCGACGCTCGCGCTCACCATCACCGGCTTTTCCGGCCCGCGCATCGCGCAGTCGGGCGCCTTTCCGCGCCTGGCGATGGCGGGCGGGCTCGTCCTCGTGCTCGCCTCGATGCTGCTCATCATCGGCGGCTCGCTGCGCATCCGCTGGGTCACGCAATTTCGCGCGCCTGCCGGCGGCGGAGACGCGGAGCTGGTCGCGCAGATCCTCTGTTACCGCGACCGGAAGACGCGGCTTTTCTTCGCCGAGCTCTGCCTGCTGCTGGGCGGGCTCGCGGCCTACGTGGCGGCGGTGGTGACCTATTTCCTCGGCGGAGCGGCGACCTAGGCGCCGCGGGATCGCGGGAGGTTCGCGGCGCGGACGGCGCCGCGCCCTCCACGGGCTGGACGTGTCCGGAGGGCGTTCCTTCGCGACCGCCGGCTTCGCTACACCGCGTCGTGGAAAGGTGAATACCGCGCGAGCTCGTCCGCGACCTGGCGGTCGCCGCGGCAGCGGGGCATCTTGTTTTGGCCGCCCCACTTCCCGCAGGCGCGCTGCCACTGCTCGAAGACGCCGGGCATGACGAGGCGCACGGTCGGGGGCAGGAGTCCGCCGCCCTTGCGCTTGGCCTCGTAGTCGTCGTTGAGCCGCTGCAGTTCGGCGTCGAGCAGGGGCGCCATCACCGGGCCGGTCGGGTTCATGTCGCTGCCGGCGCGCAGCTCGATCCACCACTCGTGGCTGCCGCGCTTCTGGCCGGTGAGCGAGTTCATGAAGACCGGTGCGACGTGGAAGTTCACCACCTGCCAGCCGTGGCGGGCGCACACCGTCGTGAGGGCGTCGGTGAGCTCCTTCTCGATCACGTGTTCACCGAAGGCGCTCAGCTGGAGCCGGGTGCGGCCGGCGTAGACGAGACGGGCGGGCTCGGCGGAGACGAAGCGGACGACATCGCCGATCACGTAGCGCGCGAGACCGGCGGGCGTGGTCATGACGAGCGCGTAGTCGACGCCCGGGCGCACCTCCTCGAGCGGCAGGGCGCGCGGACCGAGCTGGGCGAGGCGCGCCTCGTCGAATTCGGCGAGGGGGAGAAACTCGTAGTGGATGCCGGCGTCGGCCATCAGGCGCAGTCCGGCCTCGGGCTCGGCGTCCTGCGCGGCGATGAAGCCCTCGGAGGCGGGGTAGACTTCGTGGAAGTTCACCCCCGGGCCGCAGATCGCGTGGAGCTCGGCCGCGAAGGGGCCGACGGGCACGCCGCCGTGGACGAGGCATTCGAAGCGTGGCCAGACCTCGCGCAGGGTGCGCGCCTTGCGGCCGGTGCGGCGCGCGTGCTCCTCGAGGACGGCGGAGGCGAGGATGAGCACCCAGCTCGGGATGCCGGCGAGCATGCGGATGTCGCGATCCGCGCAGCGGCGGGCGATGGCCTCGATCTTCGCGGGCCAGTCCGCCATCTGCGCGATCTCGGCGCCCGGCTCGTAGAGATGTTTTTCCGCCCAGGCGGGCAGATTGAGCGCGGTGATTCCGCTCAGGTCCCCGGCGAAGGCGGGGTGCGCCCCGGCCTCCGGCAGCGGTGACAGCGTGGTGGCGCCGCCGAGGAAGAGGTGCTTCCCTTGGAAAAAGCCGGCTCCGGCGCGCGCCCCGTAGTAGAAGAGCGAGTCGAGTCCGGCCTTGCGGAAGTGGCCGAGCATCGCGTCGGTGACGGGAAGATACTTCGTGCGGCCGGCGGTGGTGCCGGAGGAGACGGCGAAAAAGCTGCAACGGCCGGGCCAGAGCACGTCGGCCTCGCCGCGTTTCATGCGCTCGATCTGCGAGGCGAGGCCCTCATAGGTGCGGAGCGGCACGCGCTCGCGCCAGGTCTTGTCGTCCATGCCGGCCTCGATGCCGTGGGTCTTGCCGTAGCTGGTGCGCGCGAGCGCGCGGCGGAGGGCGTCGGCATGGCGCTTTTGCGCGGCGAGGGCCCAGCCTCGGGCGCGCAGGCGCCGGGCGGTCCGGGCGCTGAGAAAGCGCGCGCCAAGGGCGACCAGGGATGAGGGCGGTTGCAGCATCGGCTCCGACTTGCCTGCCGGTGGCGCGAGCAAGTCCGGAGCGGGGAGTGTCGCAAGCGATTTCACGCCACCCCCAACGATTTGCGGTGTTTTAGCCGGCGATAAAAGGCGCCGAAATGCGGCAGGAAATTCTCCGCATGAAAGACCAGGGACGCGTGTTGCACCGGGTTGCCGCGGGGATTGTCCACGGTGCGAACCTCTCCGCGCGGGAAAAAGGCTTTGCCGGCGCGTTCGAAGGCAGTCCGGGCCGGCGAGTCCTCGCGCAGGACGGCACCCTCCTTTTCCGCATAGAGAATCAGGGTCGGCGCGATCGAGAGCGGAAGCAGCTCCGGCGTGAGGTAGGTCGAGGGGCAGGCGAGATCCCGCAGGGCCCGCACGCGCGCCAGGGCGCCTTCGGCTTCGAGCCCCTCGATGCTGGCCGAGACGCCCGCGCGCAGCTCGGCGGCCTCGGTCTTGGTCAGCAGCGTGGAAAGGGCGGCCTGGTTTTGCGCGCCGGCCTCGAACATGCGCAGGAAAAGGGCCCGGGCCTTCTCGATCGCGGCGGGTGCGGCGGAGTTCGGCGCGTCGAGCAGGGGTCGGAGCGCACGACCGAGCAGGGTCGAGGGCTTTGCCTCGCCGGGCGCGACGATATCCGCGGCGCAAGTCACCGGGCTGACCAGGACGAGGCCGCCGGGCGTCACGGGTTCGCGGCCGGACAGGCGGGCTCGTCGCAGCCAGTCCAGGACGAGGCCCGCTCCGAAACTCACGGCGAAAATCACGGGCGCCGCCCCTTCTCGCGCGGCGATTTCCGCCACGAGGTCGTCGAGCTGCGCCGCGAAGAGCGGGAGAGAGAAGTCGGCCTTCGGGTAATCCAGATAGTAGACGCTGCCCTGCCGCGCGAGGTAGCCTCGCACGACGAAGACCTGCTCGCGCGCCTCGGGCACGAAGCCGCCCAGCACGAGCGTGGGCCGCGGTCCGCGCCTCGCCTCGCGTCGCACGGTCGCCAGCGCTTCGGGCCCCGCCTCCCCGCGGGCGAGCGCCGCGCGGACCGCCGGTCCCCGGGTCTGGGGGAGGAGTTCCAGCCGGGGCGGGTTGAGCCGGCGGCTCGTGTTGCGGATCAACGTGCGGATGGGCTGCGCGGGCGACACTTGGCCCAGGGAGGCCAGCAGCGAAAGGGCGGGGGCGAAACTCAGCGCGGGCATGCGGCGGGTCGGGTGGCGATAGGGAAGACGGGACGCCTGCAAATCCCCCGCCTCCGGGCCTCCCGGGCAAGCCCGGCGCGCCGCCGTCACCGCGTCTTCACCGCCGCGCCACGCGGGCGTCACGTTTCGGGGTTGGACGCGGGCCGCCGGGACGGAAAAGCTCCGCGGCTCCACCCGACCCTACGTTTTTCCCGCATGCTCCCGCCCATTCTTTTCGAGGACGACGTTCTCATCGCGTTCGACAAGCCGAGCGGCCTGCTCATCGCGCCCGACCGCTGGGACAAGGCCCGCGCCAATATGATGACGCAGGTGCACGACAAGCTCGGCCACCACGTGGCCAACGTGCACCGTCTCGACGCCGACACCTCGGGCGTGGTGCTGTGCACGAAGGACAAGGCGGCGCTCGATTTCGTGTCGGGGCAGTTCCAGGGAAAGAGCGCGAAGAAGACGTATCACGCGCTTTGTTACGTGCCGCCCGTCGACGAGGCGATGAAGGTCGGCCGCGTCGCGCGCGACGAGTCGGGTCTGCTGCCGGCGGAGTTTACCGTCGAGCTTGCGCTCGGCGAGGACGAGCTGCAGCCGGGGCGGATGCGCGTTTTCAAAAAACGCGGCGGCAAGGCCTCGATCACGGGGTTTCGCACCTTGGAGCGTTTCCACGACCGGCGCGGACGCGCCTTCGCCTGGGTGGAGTGCTCGCCGCTCACCGGGCGCACGCACCAGATCCGCGTGCACCTCGCGGCGGCGGGCGCGCCGATCCTGGGCGACCCGTTCTACGGTGTGCCGGACGTGCAGCTGCGGCTGTCGGATTTGAAACGCGGATACAAGGGCCGCGACGAAGAGCGGCCGTTGGTGGACCGGCTGGCGCTGCACGCGAGCGCGCTGACGGTCACGCATCCGACGACGCGCGAGCCGGTGACGATCACCGCGCCGACCCCGAAGGAGTTCGAGGTGGCGCTGAAGTATCTGCGGAAGTTCGCGGCGCCGGGCGGGGCGGGCTGAATCGAGCCGAAGACGGGAATCAGTCGCCGATGGCGGAGATCGCGAGCTCGGTCAGATCGATCGAGCTCCAAGAGGCGTTGATAACGGTGACCGAACCGGAGCTCGCCCCGGACGAGCCGGTGGAGCCCGTCCCGCTCGAGCCGCCCGAAGCGCCGCCCGATCCCGAGGCGCCGGTGTTTGAGCCGCCGAGGCCGAGGGTGCCGCCGGCCGAGGCGTTTTCCGCGGACGCCGCGAGCGCGGCCGGATCGAAGGTCTCGCCGCGGCGGACAAAGCGGACGAAGCCCGATTGCGTGCGACCGTTGAAATCGGACAGCAGGAAATGTCCGGCGGCGTGGAAGGTGCCCGCGCCGTCGATGTCGGTCACCGCGAGGCCGACGAAGGTGATCTTGCGCGTCACCTTTTTTCCGGAGACGGGGTGGTTTTCGACGAAGGTGGCCTCGCCGGAAATCGCGCCCGTCCGGCGCAGGTAGCTGAGTTTCACCGAGCGCGGATTCTCCGCGGAGCCCGGTTTGGGCAGGACGACGCCCTTGGCCCCGAGGGTCGCCGGCTGCACGAAATCCAGGTAGTCGGTCATCCGATACAAATCGCCGCCGCCGAGGATCACGTCGAAGTCGGCGCCGTCGGCGAGGAGGTCGGCGTTGTTCTGGGCGGGGGTGAAGCGCGAGCCGGCCACGCGGAAGAAACGGAAGAAGCCGTCCGGGTAGAACTTGGCCTTGGGCGCCGAATAGTGGGTCCAGTTGAGCCGGCCTTGGATCTCGGGGCCGGCCTGGCTTGCGGACGAGAAGCCGAGGGCGCCGATCTGGCCGCCGTATTTGTCGCTCATGAACAGGGGCAGCACGCTGTCGACCTGCAGGCGGTTGCTGTAGGTGATCAGGCGGCCGAGCGCGTTGCGTCCGGTCAGGCTCGCGACGCCGTCGGCGCCCAGCTGGACGCGGAGGTAGCCGTCTCCCTGGGGCGGATCTCCGTAGGTTTCGGCCTCGTTGTCGTAGAGCGGAACGATCAGCGCGGTGTAGGCGCCGGCGCCGGGGTGCGGGAGCTTTCGGGCGCTCCACGGCGAGGCCTGCCCCGTGAGCTCGACCGTGTCCGCCGTCCAGTCTTCCTGGGTGAAGCGGATCGAAAGGAAAACGCGGTTGAGCACGTCGTCGAAGACGATGCCGACGCGAATCGGGCGTCCGAGCAGTCGCGCGCCTAGATCCGCCACCACGCTCCCCTCGAAATCTTCGAATTTTCCGAGGAGGGAGAAGTCGCCCCAGTTGGTGACGACCTTGGCGGTGAATTTCCGGCCGTCGCGAGACAGGTTCCACCGGCCGTTCAGGCCGTGATAACCGCCGAGCAGGCCGGTGTAGTGCGCGGTGCGGGCGATGGCGCCGGGGTCGCGGACCGCGAGCACGAGGGTCGCCTGCCGCGAGCCGCCGGCGTTGCCGACGATGATCGTGAATTCGTAACGGCCCGGCTCGGAGACCACGCCGGAAAGCAGGCCGGTGGCGGCGTCGAAGACGAGGCCCTCGGGAAGATTTTGGAACTGATAGGCCCACTCGGAGGAGACGGGCAGGTTCAGCGCGTAGTTTTCGCCGAGCGTGACGGCCGGAGCGAGCGAATCCAAAACGAGATCGGGCAGGGCGGTCGGGCGTGGCAGCGTGGTCGCCACGACCACCTCGCTCCACGCGGAGTCGCCAAACGGGTTCAGGGTGCGGACGCGCAACTCGTAGGTCGTGTCCGGGGTCAGATCGCTGGCGCCGCCCCCGCGCCAGGTTTCCGCGCCGAGGGCGCGCCACTGGAGCTCGGTGGAGGTGCCGAGATTGCGGTCATCGGCCTCGGTCCGTAGCCAAAAGGGGCCGCGTTCGATCACGGACAGGGTGGGGGTGACCAGGGGCAGGACGTAGCCCGTCGGCCGGGCGATGAGCCGGCGGCTGTCCAGGTAGACGACCAGGCTGTCGCTGGCCGAGTTGTAGGTCATCGGCGTGTCGCCCGGGTAGGAGAGATTCCACAGCGCGGTCCGGGTGGAGAGATCCCAGGCGCTAGCCGCGCTGAAGGCGATACGGCCGTCGGCGCTCGAGGTGAGGATCTTTTCCCCGATGCCCCATTCCTTGGCGAAGGGCTCGACCGTGAACGCGGTGCGGTTCCAGAAGATCCGGGAGCCGTCCTCGCTGCGCACGATGTCGTTGGCGCCGTAGTAGTCGCCGGTCGGGTAGCCACGAAGCGAGGACAACTCCGTCCACACGTCGCCGGTGGTGTCGAAGCGTCGGAGCGAGGCGTCGGAGGTGTCGTTGTCGCCGTGAAAATAATACCGGCCGGTGACGTCGTAAACGCCTCCGCCCTCATACCAAGGAGCCCGGCTCAGAATTTGACCGGAAGCGGTGTCCACGAGGGCGATGCCGCCCCAGTCGGAGCCTCCCTCGACCACGATCCGGCCCGGGCCGCCGGCGGCGACGCGATAGGCGTCCCAGCCCAAACCCGGCGGATAAAAACCCGCGAAACGATCCGTCTGCTCGAGGGTCTGGAGATCGAAGGCGAGCACGCACGCCAGATTCCAGTTGGTGACATAGATGCGTCCGTCGTCGGGGTGAATGGCGAGATCCGTGACGCCACGGCCCGCGGGCACCGCGCGAACGATGCGGTTCTCCGCGGCGTCGAACTCGACCAGATAGGCCTGCGTGGAGGGCGAGTCCGCCGGGCCGATCTGGCTGAGGGCGAACACGCGGGCGGAGTCCGGATCCGAGCGGAGGACTTTGACCTCCAGGGTTTCGACCAGAAAGGAAACCGGCACGACGAGGGAGGCTCCGTCGCCGGTGATCGTGACGGAGCCGGCGTGCAGGCCCGAGTTCACCGCGGACGCGTCGAGCTCCAGGCGGAGCGGCGTGGTCGAGTCGCCCGACGCGGACGTGAGGCGTATCCAGCTTTGGTCGGTGGTGGCCGACCAGGTGGCGGCTGCGGAGTGCAGGGTGACGACCAGCTCTTTCTTCAGCCCGGAGTGGCCGTAGACGGTGGCTGCGTCGATCCGGGCCGGTGCGGCCATAAGCGGGGCGACGTGGAAACTTTGGACCGCGCCGGGCACGACTTCGCCGTCGAGCACGATGTCCACCCGCCAGAAGTAGGCGCCGGCGGCCAGCGCCTCCGCGAGGGTGAGGGAGGCCGAGTCGAACTCGCCGAGGTATTCCGCCGAGCCGGGTGTGGCGGCGGCGACGGCGGCCTCCGAGGCGCCGAGATAAACGCGGTAGGTCGCGGACGCCGAGGCGGGCAGGCCGGTCCAGGACAAGGTGGAGCGTGGCAGGATCGTGGAACCGGCGAGGGGATCGCGGGTGATGCCGGGGGCGTCGAGGCCGGGGATAAGGTGGAAGCCGAGGGAGCCGTTCAGCGCGGTGACGAGGCGGCCGGTGGACGAGTTGTAGACCGACAGCGAGGTGGCGCGGGGCATGTCGCCGATCGCGCGTTTCGCGACCGTGTCGTAGATCTTGGAGGCGGAGAAGGCGTAGCGGCCGTCGCCGGAGATGGCGTTGATCTCTTCGGAGAGCTTCCAAAGCACGTTGAGATCGGCGTCGAAGACCATGCCGCTCCAGAAGACGCGCGCGCCGTCGTCGGAGACGAGCACGGTGCGCGAGCCGTAGCCGCCGGAGCGAACGCTGCCGAGCTCGGTGAAGAGGTCGCCGGTGGTGTCGTATTTGTGCAGGGCCGCGGCCGAGCTGTTGTTGTCGCCGTGGTAGTAGTGGCGGTGGTCGGGCGCGTAGGCGCCGTCGCCTTCGCGTTCGAAGGTCGTGTCGAGGACCTGGCCGGTGTCGGTGTCGAGGATGCCGACGTTGATCCACTGGTCGGCGGCCTCGTAGACGAGGCGGCCGGGGCCTCCGGCGGAAAGCCGGTAGACGTCGTCGTCGCTGTAGCCGACGCCATCGAAGGGGGGCATGTCGAAGGAATCGGCGACGGTGAAGTCGGAGAGATCGACGGCGAGGAGCCTGCCGATGCGCCAGTTGGTGACGTAGACGCGTCCGTCGTCGCGGTGGAAGGCGAGGTCGGAGGCTCCGGAGCCGACGCGCACGACGCGGGACAAGCGTTCGCGAAGCGTGTCGATCTCGAGGAGGTAGGCGCGGGAGCCGGCGACGCTGTCCGCGAAACCTTGTTCGCTCAGGGCGTAGACGTGGGTGCTTCCCGGGGCGGGTATGAGGCGCGTGATGGCGAGCGGGTCGACCTGCAGCTCGACCGGCAGGGTGAGGGAGCCTGAGGCGGTCTGAAGGGTGACGGAGCCGCGTTGCAGCCCGGCGGGCAGCGCGGAGGCGTCGAGGACGAGGCGCAGATCGGACGGCGTGAGGCCGCTCGCGTTTTCGAATTTGATCCAGTCTCGGTCGGAGGAGGCGGTCCACGCGACGGGCGTTTCGCCTCCGGAGAGCCCCACCGACACGCTTTGCGAGGCGTGGCCGGCGAGGGTGGCGGTCTGGATCTTGGCCACGGAGGGGATGATCGCGGAGACGATGAAGGAGTGAACGTTTCCGGCGATCGTTTCGGTCCCGTTCAACGCGTCGACGCGCCAGTAGTAGGTGATGCCGGAGGCGAGGGCGGAGTCGAGCGGGCGGGATGCGCCGGTGGAGGTGCCGAGGAAGTAACGGGAAGTCGGGGTGGCGGCGGCCACGCCCGAGGCGGAGGTTCCGAGGTAGACGTTGTAGCGGTCCACGCCGGGGATCGGGCTCCAGCGAAGCTCGGCGGGCGTGGTCACGATGGCGGTTTCGGCGGGGCTGAGCCGACGTTCCAAGAAGGAGGCGCCGACGGTCTTGAGGAGGTTGAGGCTGCGCAGCTGGCGGGTGGTCGCGTCGAACCAGACGAGGCGCGCGTAATCGTGGGTCACGGCCTGGGCCACGCCCGCCCCGGTCAGGCTGTGGAGCGTTTTTCCGGTGGCGGTTTCGAGGATGGCGGCGCCGGTCACGGCGATTTCGCCGCCGGGGGAGATGCTATAGATCGGGGACCCGAACGTGCGCGATGGCGTGGAAAAGTCGGCGGAGCCGAAGGCCAACTGTTTTAGGAAAACGGTGGCGCCGTCCGCGGTGAGAAGCGCGGGCGTGTCGAGGGGATCGCGCTCCATCGGCGTCGGGTAGGCCGAGGCGCTTTTTTGAAGTAACGCGAGTTTCCCGTCGGCCCCGATGGAGAAGGCGGCGCCGTAGGAGCCCGCCCAGCCGGCGCCGTCGCCATAGCGCGCCCAGCCGTAGACGCGGGTGCGGTCGGCGCTCACCACGAGGTCGCCGAAGCCGTTGACGGCGTTGCTCTCGGTGTCGTCGGCGGCCGGTCCGTCGATGCCCGCGGATTGGATCACGGCGCGGTCGGAGCGGCGGAGCACGCGCAGGAGCGGGCCCCAGCCGGCGTCGACGTAGTAGAGGATGCCGGACGGGCCGAAGGCGACCTTGGCGTCGCGGATGCCGCTGGCGGGGTTGATGGAGTGAAAGAGCGTCAGCGGGATGCGTTCGCGGACGGCGAGCGTGGCGAGGTCGATGATCCAGATGGAGGGATCGCCGGGGCAGATCACGGCCAGTTCCGCGCCGTCGGGGCTGACGTCGAGGTCGGAGGGGTTGGCGCCGACGCTGATGCTGGCGGAGGGCTTGGTGGTGAGGGGATCAAAGACCACGATCGCGCCGGTGTTTGCGCCGTTTTGCTGCACGCCATACATGCGCGAGCGCACCGGATCATCGACGAGACGAACGAGCTTCAGTGGCGCGGCGGCGGCGGTGACGGCAAGGGTGCGGGTGACGCCGCCGCTGCGCACGGTGACGACGGCTGGGCTGGAGGCGTTGACGAGGCCCGCGGTCTGGAAGGTGAGGACGAGTTCGCCGGTCGTCGCGTCGAGGGTGGCGGCGAGCCAGGAGGCGTTGTCGGAGACGGTGACGGCGCCGAAGTCGAACGAGGGAAGGGCGGGGGCGAGTTTTACACGGATCGGGGCCTCGTTGACGCCCGGCACGGCGCTGAGGCTGAGCGAGGTTTGAGCGAGTTCGAAGTCGTTCGGCGTGGGGTCGTAGCCGTCGGTCACGACGAGGGTGAAAACCTGTTCGGCGAAGGCGCCCTGCGTGTCGGCCACGCGGACGCGGATCGAGTGGGTCGGGCGGGTCTCGAAGTCGAGGGACTCGGCGGTGCGCAGCGTCGCGCCGGAGAGGGCGAAGCGGGCGTTGTCGGCGGAGCCCTCGCCCTCGACGAGGGCGTAGCTCAACGGACCGCCTTCGGCGTCGGTGGCCGAGAAGGAGCCGACGACGGTGCCCGGGGCCTGGTTTTCCGCGACGGAGGCGGGGGAAAGGGAGAGGCCGGACGGGGCGGTGTTGAGGAAGGCGAAGGCGCCGGCGTCGAGGACGGAGCCGCGCAGGCGGGGGGCGCGACGGAGATCGAGGGGAAGGGTCTCGGCGGTGTTGGCGTCGCCGTCCAGGTCGGCGGGGTCGGCCGGGGCGTGGGCTAGCAGGGCGGCGCCGAGGGCGGGGCTGGTGGCGGAAAGGGTGGCGATGAGCACGTCGTCCATCGTGCCCCAGCGGCCGTCGGCGCCCGGGGAGGGGAGCTGGGCGAAGCCGGGCGAGGCGACGACGAGGCCGGTGTCGCCGGTGGTGATTTGGAGGAGGGGATGGTGGACGACGTTGCCGTAGGCGGTGTTGCCGACGAGCACGCCGCTTTCGACCGGCTGGGTGCCCGAGTAGTCGGTGCTCGGGTTGGTGTGGATCAGGTTGTTGTAGTAGGAGCAGGCGACCATTGTGTTAACACCGATCGCGGGAGCGCGTGAACCGGTGTTGTTCACGAAAGTGCTTTGGCGGACATTCAGGCTGCTGTCGTTGCCGGCGCAGTTTACCGCTCCGCCCACGTATTTTGCGGAATTCGCGCTGAATAAACACTGGGTTAGGATCAAGCTTCCGGCCAGGGAGGTGTGTTTGAATTCTATGGCCCCTCCGTAGATCGCGTAATTTTTTATAAAGACGCAGTTGCGGATGTCGGCGGTTTGGATCCGCAGGTGAAGGGCTCCCCCGCTGCCGCTCACGATACCACTCCCCAATTCGGCCGGACTGTCGGCTTGGCCGTTTGCGAAAACGAGACCGTCGATGATGACCTTGGGGGCAGACTCCGAACCCGAGGAGCTCATGATCGTGCGGGTGTTGTCGGTCGCCACGCCGGGCGCGCCGATGTCGCCGCTTAGGATGGTGCGGTTGGCGACCCAGTCGCGGGCGGAGCGGACGGACTCGTCGCCGGCGAAGCCGCCGTAGAGCGACACGCCCGATTTGAGCACAAAGCGCAGATCGCGGTTGCCGGTGTGGGTGCCGGAGGCGGGGTCGTAGTCCGGGAAATAGGTGTCGCCGGCGATCCAGATCTCGTCGCCGTCGGCGGCCGCGTTCAGGGCCGGCGCCAGCTCGGTGTAGGCGTTGGCCCACGAAGCGCCGGTTTTGGCGCCGGTCGCGGAGGCCTTGACGTGGATGACCGCGGCTTGGGCCGCGGTCGTGAGCCCCCAGGCGAAAGCAAGCCATGCCGATACACCGAGAGCCTTGAGGGGGTTCATCATAGTCTGAGGCTCCAGCCTCCCGCCCGGTCTAACCTCGGGCAAGCTCCCCGTGAGGGTTTTTACGTATTATTTGGGCGACTTGCCCGGACCCCGTTCACGGCTTTCGGTGCGGCCTCAGGCGAGTTCCAGCGCCACCACGCTCATCGGGGGCAGCTCGGCGACGAGCACGCGGTCGGCGAGCGTCGCGCCGGTGAAGCGCGCGGGACGGACCGCGTCGGGCGCGTCGAAGGTGTTGTGGGCGTTCATCGCGGACGCCGTCAGCACGCGGCCGGAGACGCGCTTCGCGGCGAGTTGATCGAGGCGGAGCTCGACGCGGGCGGACTCGCGCGGGTGGAGGTTGGCGAGCGAGACGTGCACGACGCCGTCGGCGGCGCGGCGCGTGGCGCTGGCGGAGACGGCGGGGATCGGCGCGGCCGGGCCCGTGGTCGCGCCGGAGGCGTCGGCTTCGACGGAGTAGGCGGGCGCGTCGTGGAGATCGACCGGCAGCGTCGTGCCGCCTTGGTGGGCCTTGAACATCTCGAAGACCCAGTAGGTCGGCGTGCGGAGCATGCGCGGACCGTCGGTGAGGATCATCGCCTGGAGCACGTTCACCGTCTGGGCGATGTTGGTCATCACGACGCGGTCGGCGTGGCGGTGGAAAATGTGGAAGTGCAGCGCGGCCACGAGCGCGTCGCGCAGCGTGTTTTGCTGGTAAAGGAAGCCCGGCGTGGAGCCCGGCTCGGGCGCGAACCAGGTGCCCCACTCGTCGATGATCATGCCGACGCGCTTCTCGGGGTCGTGCACGTCCATGATCGCGCCGTGGCGGCGGATGAGCGTCTCCATGTGCAGGGCCTTGGAGAGCGTGAGGTGCCACATCGGCTCGTCGAACTGCGTGGCGGACTCCTTCGGCGGCCAGCCGGTGGGCAGGGTGTAGTAGTGGAGCGAGAGGCCGTCCATGTTGCGGCCGGCCTCGCGCATGAGCACCTCGGTCCAGCGGTAGTCGTCGACGTTGGCGCCGCAGGCGATGCGGTAGAGCTGGTTGCCCGAGTGGTTTTTGCAGAAGGTGTTGTAGCGTCTGTATTCGTCGGCGTAATACTCCGGGCGCATCGAGCCGCCGCAGCCCCAGCTTTCGTTGCCCACGCCGAAGTAGCGCACGCGCCAGGGTTTTTCCCGGCCGTTTTTGCGGCGGAGGTCAGCCATTGGAGACGAGGCGTCGGAGGTGAGATACTCGACCCACTCCATCATCTCGCGAACCTCGCCTGAGCCGACGTTGCCGCAGATGTAGGGCTCGCAGCCGAGCTGTTCGCAGAGGTCCATGAACTCGTGCGTGCCGAAGTGGTTGTTCTCCACCACGGCGCCCCAGTGGGTGTTGAGGATGCGCGGGCGCTGTTCGCGCGGGCCGATGCCGTCCTTCCAGTGGTATTCGTCGGCGAAGCAGCCGCCCGGCCAGCGCAGCACGGGGATGTCGAGGGCCTTGAGCGCGGCGAGGACGTCGTCGCGGATGCCGCGGGTGTTGGGAATGGGCGAATCGGGGCCGACCCAGAGGCCCTCGTAGATGCCACGGCCGAGGTGCTCGGCGAAATGGCCGTAGAGGTTGCGGTGGACGACGGGGCCGGGCGTGGCGGCGCGGAGGGTGGCGGAGGCGGCGAGAGGCATGGGGGAATGCGTTTGGCGGATGTTACTGGATAGAAGTGCGCGGAAGGGGCCAGATTCATATGATGGACGACGGTCCTAATTGGTGACGGATCGTCCCATGTTGGGCTGAATCGCAGGCGGCGTGGCTGGGTCCGTGGTCGAAAACGACGTCGCGCCCCCACGGTCCGGGGCGGGCCGAAGGCGGCGCCTTGTAACAAAGGGCTCGGAGCCGGTAAGTAAGGTGAGCCGATGTCCACGGACTCCTCCGCCTTTCCCGCCGTTTCTCCCGGCTCGTCTTTCGCCACCACGCGGTGGTCGATCATCGCGGCGGCCTGCCATGGGCCGACGGGCGAGGCGGACGCGGCCCTGGAGGCGCTTTGCCGCGCCTACTGGTATCCGCTTTATGCCTACACGCGGCGCGCCGGGCACTCGGCGGCGGACGCGCAGGACCTCACGCAGGCGTTTTTCGCGCGGCTGCTGGAGAAGGACTGGCTGCGTGACGCGCGGCCGGGGCTCGGGCGTTTCCGGAGTTTTCTGCTCATGGCGCTGAAACGCTTCCTCGCGAAGGAGTGGCGGCGGGAAAACGCGCGCAAACGCGGCGGCGGGCTCGGCTTCGTGGCGCTCGACGCGGACGAGGCGGAGTCGCGCTACGCGGTCGAGCCGGCGCTGGGGCCCGACGAGGTTTTCGAGCGCCGCTGGGCGCTGACCCTGCTCGACCGCGCGCTCGCCGGGCTCGCCGAGGAGTATCGCGCCTCGGATCGCGCGGCGGAGTTCGAGACGCTGAAGGGCCATCTCGTGGCGCCGCGCGGCGAGATCGACTACGAGGCGACGGCGGCAGCGCTGGGGCTGTCCGCGGGGGCGGCGCGCGTGGCGGTGCACCGGCTGCGGAAGCGTTTTCGCGAGACGATCCGCGCGGAGATCGCCGAGACGGTGGCGGCGCCGGGCGAGCTCGACGCCGAGCTGGCGCATTTCGTGAAGATTCTCGCCGCCCGCGCGTAACGTCGCGCCGCGCACCGGTATTTATCCTGGCATGAGCACCTCCGAATCCGCCGCCCCCGAGCCCTCCGCGCCGCGTTGTCCGCGTTGCCAGGCGGTCCTGCCCGCCGACGCGCCGGCGGGGCTTTGCCCGGCCTGCCTCGTGTCCGAGCACTTCGGCGCGGACGCCGCGACCGAGCCGTCCGCGGCGGCGCAGGCGCCCGCGGTCGACGAGATCGCGCCGCATTTTCCCCAGCTCGAGATCCTGGCCTGCCTCGGGCGCGGCGGGATGGGCGTGGTCTACCGGGCGCGCCAGAAAAGCCTCGGCCGTCTCGTCGCGCTCAAGCTCCTCGCGCCCGAGCGCGGCGCGGACCCGGCCTTCGCGGAGCGTTTTGCGCGCGAGGCGCAGGCGCTGGCGCGGCTAGACCATCCGCACATCGTCACGATCCACGACTTTGGCCGGGCGGGCGGTTATTATTACCTGCTCATGGAATACGTGGACGGCGTCACGCTGCGCCAACTCGTCCACGGAGGCCGCATCGCGGCTCGCGAGGCCCTGGCGATCGTGCCGCAGATCTGCGACGCGCTCCAGTTCGCCCACGACCACGGCGTGGTGCACCGCGACATCAAGCCCGAGAACATCCTGCTCGACCGACGCGGGCAGGTGAAGGTCGCCGATTTCGGTCTCGCCAAGCTGGTGGGGCCGGGCGGGGAGCCGGCGGCCGCTTCAGGGGATGCGGTCGTCGGCGCCTCCGCCGACATCACCGTCGCCGGTCATGTGATGGGCACGCCGCGCTACATGGCGCCGGAGCAGCGCGAGCGACCGACGGAGGTCGACCACCGCGCGGACATCTACGCGCTCGGCGTGGTGCTCTACCAGATGCTCACGGGCGAACTGCCCGGCGAAAAACAACTCGACCCGCCTTCGCGCCGCGTGCGCGTGGACGTGAGGCTGGACGAGATCGTGTTGCGCGCCTTGGAAAAGGATCCCGAGCGTCGCTACGCGAGCGCCACGGAGTTCAAGACGCGGATCGAGACGTTCTCCGCCGAGCCGCCGCCGGCCGGGGTGGGCGCGGACGAGTCGCTGTTTCCCTCGCCTCCGCCGCCCGCGCGGCCGCCCGCCGCCGTGTCGCCCGAGGAGGCGCGTCGGGCGGCGATCGAGAAGCTGAAGCCGGCCGCGACCGCGCTGATCGTGACCTCGGCGCTCGATCTGGCCGGCTTGCTTATCGGGTTGCTGGTCGGGGCGGGGCTGCTCTTTTTCCTGCCCATGCTGGGCATCGGGGCCGGCATGGCCGCCAGCTCCTCGTCGACGTTCAAGTTTTTCGGGACGCCGCTTCACATCGCCGGCGCGATGGCCGGCGTGGCGATGGCCGTGGTCGTCCTGTGGCTGGGGTTGAACGTGGCGGCCAACCTCTTCGTCATCTCCGCCGCCCGGCGCATGATGAAAGGGCGGGACCCGGGTCGGGCCAAAACGGGTGCGATCATCGCGATCGTGCTGGGCGCGCTGGGTTTGCTCACGATGCCCAGCCATCCGGAAAACTGGCTGATCGGCCTGTGGGCGGTCCTGCAAATCGCCGCCGGCATCTGGGCTTTCGTGCTCCTGCGCCAGCCGGAGCTGGCGGTGGCCTTCGAGGACGCATCCGGCGCGGCGCCCGCCGGAGCGCCGCCGGTCGCGCCTGCTCCGGACGGCGTCGGGCGACCGAGCGCGGCTTCGTCCGATCCGGTCGAGAACGCGGCCTCCCGCCGCGTGTCGGCGCCGGCCGCGGGGCTGATGATCGCGGCCGGGGTGCAACTGCTTCTGCTCGGGCTGGTTTTCGCCGTGATCGCGGTGCGCTTCATCTTCATGCCCGGCCACGCGCGCATGATTTTGCCCCTGGTCGGGCCGGCGCTGATCCTCCTCGTCGGGGGGCTCTCGGGCTTCGTGTTTTTTGGCGCGGCGCGGATGCGTCGTCTGCGCGGCCATGGTTTGGCGATTTGCGCCGCCGTGGTGGCGATCGTGACGTTTCAAGGCCTGTTCCTGGGGCCGATCTTCGGCGTCTGGGCCTTGGTCGTCTTGCTGCGCCGCGAGGTGCGCGAAGCCTTTGACGCCGCGCCGGGCGTGGCTGCGGGCGCGTCTGGCGAACCTTCTCCCTCCGCGAGCGCGCCCCTTGCGGCGGAGTCGCCGGAAAACGTCGCGCGCCGCGTGGCCGCGCCCTCGACCGGCCTGATGGTCGCGGCCGGTCTGCAACTGTTGGTGGTCGGCGCGGCGCTCGTGTTCTACCTCTTCTTCGCGCATTACCGCGTCGAGGGCGGCGCGGGCACGCTCGAGCTCGGTTCGTCCGGCGGGTTTCACTACCGCTCCTCGACGACGCCCCCCATGGGCCCTCCGAAGTGGTATCTGTTCGCGCCGGTGGCGCTCGGCCTCGGGCTCTTGTTTCCCGCGTTCACGTTTTTCTCCGCGCTGCGCATGCGACGTCTGCGCAACCACGGGCTGGCGGTCTGCGGCGCCTTGCTCGCGATCCTGACCCTGCAAGGCGCGGGGCTCGGCGTCATCTTCGGCGTCTGGGCGCTGGCGGTGCTGTGGCGTCGCGAGGTGCATCGGGCTTTCGACGAGAGCCGGCCGGCGGGCCGCGGGCGCGGCTGCCTTTACGCCGCCGGCGTGTTGCTGCTCGCCGCGATCCTCGCCGTCGCGGGGACGGTCGGGCTGTTTTCCCTGGCGAAGTCGATGCGGAGATCGGCGGGCGTTTCTTCCCTGCCTGTCGTCGAGACGCCTGCCGTTCATGAGCCGATCGCGCCGCCGGCCCCGGTGGTTTTGACGGCGAGCTTCGGTTCGGTGAGGACCTGGACGCTGCCTTTCGCGGGCAACGACGAGACCGCGCTGTTGGATCTGGAGGCCGCGCGTCTGGCCGGGGCTCCGGGCGCGGCGACGGCGGCCTTCGAAAGCCGTGCCGATGTCTCCGGCGTGTATTTTAAGCACAACCGCGCCACCCATGAACTCGCTTTATCCGGTCTCGCCGTCGACGTGATGGGGCTGGATCGCTTCGGCGACGGCATCTGGGACGATTTCAACCATGTCGAATTGAGGACGACGATCGGGCAGAACCTTCGGAACGGTTCGGCGCGCATCAGCACCGTCGTCAACGATCCGGGCGGCGGTTCTCAGCCGCATACGTTCCTCTTCAAGACCCGCACCGGCGCGTCCGGGCTGTTGCGCGTGTCGGGCGTGTCGCGCGACCCGCATGAAATCTCCATCGAGTGGAAGTTTTTCTCCGACGCGGAGCCGGTCGCGAAGACGGAGACCGTGTCCGTGGAGGCCGGTCCGCTCACCACCGAGCGGCTCGAGGCGAACGATCCCGCGCTGACCGCGGCGGATGCGGCGGCCTTGCGCGCCTTGCGGGACGATCTGGAAAAACGCCTGGTCGCGGATTTCGAGGCGAACCAAGGCGCGCCCGGCCCGGACCACGCGTATCTTTCGCTCTGGATCGCCCGGATCGGCGCCGAGCTGGCGCGGCGCCCGCTCGCTTCCTTGGCGACGCCGTCCCCGACCTCTCCTTCGGTCGACGGAGCCTCCGTGCGTCGTGAGCTGGAGGCGCGTCTGTCCGCGGCCGGGAAAATCTCCCAATGGACGACGCGCGACGAGCTGTTGTCCGTCCTCGCCGCCGACGCGGTGAAGGCGGGCGAGGTCGCGGTGGCGCGCAAGGCGATCTCCACGATCTCGCAGTGGCAGCCGCGCGACGAGGCGGCCCGAGCCGCCGCGCTCGCGCTCAAGACCGCCGGCCGTCGCGACGACGCGGTGGCCATTGCCGGCACCATTTCGCAATGGCAGTTACGAGACCAGACGATGGCCGAGATCGGTCGTTGAAACGCTTTTCCATCACATCATGCACACCTCCGACCCTGCTCTGCTTCCGGCGCTGCCGCGCCCTTCCAGCAATGACCGCCTCCTGGCGATCCTTTGTCATCTTTCGGGCTTTCTCGGCGTGCCGTTGCTGCTGCCGCTGATCGTCTATCTCGTCATGAAAGAGGACTCGCCGTTCGTGAAGGACCACGCGCGCGAGGCGCTCAATTTCCACCTGTCGCTCTTCTTCTACACGCTGGTGTGCGTGCCGCTGGTGATGATCGTGATCGGCATCCCGATCCTGATCGCGCTCGGGGTGTTTTCGCTCGTCGTGGCGATCCTGGCCGCGATCAAGGTCTCGGACGGCGAGCTCTACCGCTACCCGCTCTGCATCCGGCTGCTGAAATAGCCGGGTGGGTTCGTGGAAGGTCGCGTCCCGCCGCCGCGATCCATAATTTTTTTGAACCTTCCCGCGGGGACGGGATTCCTCGGTTTGTGACCGCGTTTTCCCGTTTCCCCCGCCATGTCCCGCGTTCCGGAACCTGAACTCCTTCCGGCGGTGGCGGCGGCGCGCGCGGGCGATCCCGCGGCGTGGGACCGGCTGATGCGGCGCTACCAGCGGCCGCTCTTCGTCTTCGTGCACGAGCTGATCCGACGCGAGGCGGACAGCCTCGACGTGGTGCAGGAGACCTTTCTGCGCGCGGTGAAAAACCTTTCCGGACTACGCGAGGACGCGCGCTTCGGGAGCTGGCTTTTCGGCATCGCGCACCAGCTTTGCCACCGTCGCGCACGGCGCGCCTGGCGGGAGGACGAGCTGGTCGCCGAGCGGATCGAAAACGAAGTCGACGAGGACGCGCCGGCCCCGGGCGAGCAACTGCTGCGCGACGAGGAGGCGGCGGAGGTGTTCGCGTTGCTCGCGGCTCTGCCCGAGCCGATGCGCGCGGCGCTCACGCTGCACGTGCTGGAAGATTTTTCGCTGGAGGAGATCGCGGAGGTCACGGGCGTGCCGACGGGCACGGTGAAATCGCGCCTGCACCACGCGAAGCGCGCCCTGCGCGAACGGGTGGGCGAGCGCCGGAATTTTTCGAGGACACGAACATGAAAACGCTGCGTGAACATCTGTTGGAGCGGAGCCGCGAGGCGGCGCCGGAGCGCGAACTGGCGGCGATGCGCGAGCGGGTGCGGGCCGGTTTGGAACAAACGCGCGCGCGCGCCGGCGGCGGCGCCGCCGGTCCCCTAGACGTGCTCCGCGGGGCGTGGCGCGAGCTCATCTGGCCCTGCCGCGGATTGTGGTCCGGGTTGGCGGCCGCCTGGGTGGTGGTGCTGGTGCTGAATCACGCCAGCCGCCCGGCGGGCGGGGAGCCCTCCATCCCTTCGAGCGAGATCGTGGCGCTGCACGGCCTCTGGCGCGAGCAGCAGGACCTGCTGGCGGCGCTCGCTCGCTCCCCGGGACCCGCGTCCGCGCAGGCGGGGCGGGGCACGGCCGATCCCTCGGCGCCCGAGCATCGGCGCTCCGAGCCGGGCGAGGCGCCTTCCAAACCCCTCGGCTCGTGGCGCGAGCCCGGCGAGGCCGCCGGCGAAGGAATTTTAACCTGAACCGCTTCCTTATGTTTTTCTCCCGATACTTTCCCAATTTCACCCGCCTCTTCCTCCGTCTCCTGTGCGTCTTGAGCCCGCGCGTATGGTGCACCTGGCGCCACGCCCGCCGCGCGCTGGCCGGCGTGGCCTCGCTCGCGACGCTGATCGCGCTGTTCTATGCGGTGGAAAACTGGCGCGGCCGGCGCGCCTTGGACGCGGCGCTGCGGGAGGCGAAGGTGTTCCGGTTGCCGACGCCCGCGGTGGCGGTGCCCGACGAGGAGAACTTCGCCCGCGCGCCGGTGGTGGTGGAGTTGCAGCAGTTGAAGAAAGAGCGTCCCAAGGAGTGGGAACCTCGTTGGCAGCTGGAGACGATGGGAAAGGGGAACATGCCTCCTTATCCCGGACTGCCGTTCCCGCCGGTTTACAACTCTCGCGGGACCATGGACGAGTGGCGCGCCTATTTGGGGACCGACGATTTGGTCCGGTATCTCGCCCCGCGGGCGGAGGACATGGCGCGTTTCGCCGAGGCGGCGAGCCGCCCGCGCTACGTTTTGGCGGGGCCCTTGGATCTTGCGAACTGGACGAGCCTCGTCGCGGGTCCGATGGATGTTTTTTCGATGCTGCCGATTTTCGTGGTCCGGGCCGGCGCGCGCCTGGAGCGGGGTGACGCGGGCGGCGCCGCGGAGGACATCACGACGGTGCTTCGCGTGGCCGCGCTCACCCATCAGGAAAGGCTCACGCTCGTGCAAATGCTGGCCTATGCCGAGGCCCGGTTCGCGATCGAACTGATCCGGCTCGGGTTGCGGGACGGTGCGTGGAGCGACGCCCAGTTGGCGGCGTTTGGAGCGGAGCTGGCGCGTCTCGATTTCCTGACAAGCGCCGCCCGCGGGCTGGGTTCCGATATGGAGCTGGTGGTGGTTTTCAGCGAATCGGACTCCTCGCTGCGCGCATCCGTGGCGACCGCGAGCGGGTCTTCCTGGCTCAAGTATTGCTTGATTCCCTCGGGGTGGGTTCGGCAAAACGGGGCTAGGGTCGTGCATTATGCCGAGGAGCGCCTTTTGCCCTGCTGGGACCTGAAAAAACGCCGGGTGGATATCGCGGGGTTTCGGGCTCTGGATTCGGAAATAGGCAGCGGGAAAGGGCCTTACAGTTGGCTTGTCGCCCAGTGGTTGCATGGGCTGACCGTGATCGGAATTTCGTCCGCGAACGCCGAGGCGCAGGTCGGGCTGACGCGGCTCGCGCTGGCCTTGGAGCGCTGGCGACTCGCCCACGCGGAGTATCCCGAGACCTTGGGTGAGTTGCCCGCCGACTGGGGTGTGGCTGGATTACGCGATCCTGCGACGGGAGAATCCTTCCGCTATCGGCGGACGAACGCGAAGACCTTTAAACTCTACTCTCTGGGTGTCGATGGCCGGGACGACGGCGGAGCCAAGTATGTGGACCCGGCCAGCCTCCTGCAGGGCGAGGGCGACTGGGTTTGGTGAAGCGGGATGGGGGTGGTCTCCGGTGTTGCGGCCGGCGGGCGGGCTTGCGCTCATCGGGGCGCGCGCTCCCCTCGCGCCCTTCGCTCCCGCACCCGAAATGAATTACGATCTCGCCGCCTTCGCCGCCGAATTCCCCTGGTTTTTCCCGTTCTGCGCGGCGGTCTTTGGCGCCATCGTCGGGAGCTTCCTCAACGTCGTCATCTATCGCCTGCCGGCGGAGAAATCCATCGTCACGCCCGGCTCGCACTGCGCCTGCGGCAAACCCATCGCGTGGTATGACAACATCCCCGTGCTCTCCTGGTTCATCCTGCGCGGCAAGGCGCGCTGCTGCGGGCGGCCCTACTCGTTTCGCTACGCGTTCGTCGAGTTGCTGACCGCCGGGCTCTTTCTCGCCTGCGCGCTCCAGTTTTCCCCGACGAAGGCGCTGCTGGGGATGGTGTTTCTCGCCTGCCTGGTCTGCGCGACCTTCATCGATCTCGATCACATGATCATCCCGGATCCGTTCACGATCTGGTTGGCGGTCTTCGGCGTCGTGGCGGCCTTCGCGTTTCCGGCGCTGCATGGCGTGGAAGCGGATCTGCCTCTGCTGGCGCATCTGCGCTCGGGCGGGGTGTCGGTCATGGGTGTGCTGGTCGGTTCGGGCGTGCTGCTCTGGATCGCGCTGCTCGCGGAGAAGATCCTGGGCAAGGAGGCGATGGGCTTCGGCGACGTGACGCTGCTCGGCGCGGTCGGCGCCTTCTGCGGCTGGCAGGGCGCGCTGTTCAGCATCTTCGGCGGGGCCATCGTCGGCACCGTGTGGGTGGCGCTCGCGGCGATCTGGCAAAAGGTCTCGGGCAAAAAGGCGCCCATCGCGCCGCGCACCGAGAACGCGGAGGGCGAGGAGACGGAACAGCTTGGTCTCGGCGTGCATGTGCCCTTCGGCCCGATGCTCGCGAGCGGCGCGGCGATCTACTTCCTCGGCGCGGACCGCTGGTTCGACGTCTATCTGGCGAGCCTGTCGGGTTTGTTCTGAGCCGCCGGGGCCGGTTTCGGGAGTGCGGCGGAGTCGCGGGCGATCCGGCCTGGCGACGCATGCATCCGCGCAAGGGGTTCGCGCGTTTGAAGTCGGGGGCGTTTCGCCCACCTTCCTCCGATGCCGCTCCGAATTTTGCTTTTCCTCGTGTTGGGCTGCGGACTCCTCGCGCCGGCGCGCGCGAGCGAGGCGGACCGCGTGCGGGCCCGGGCCGAGGAGGCCGAGGCGCGGCTGGAGCCGGCGCGAGCGCTCGAGCTTTACCTGGAGGCGGACCGGCTGCGGCCGGACGATCCGCGGACCCTGCAAAAGATCGCCCAGCAGATCTCCGACCTGAGTTTGCAGATGGGCGACGCGGCGCGGATCGGGGAGCAGGCGCGCAAGGCCCTCGACTACGCCCGGCGCGCGGTGGAGCTGGCGCCGGACGACGCGGTCAACGTGCTCTCGCTCGCCGTCTGCTACGGCAAGATGGCGGTCCACGGCGACACGCGCGCGAAGATCCTCTACTCGCGACTGGTGAAGGCGGAGGCGGAGCGGGCCGTCGCCCTCGATCCGAACTACGACTGGGCGCACCATGTGCTCGGGCGCTGGCACCACGAGGTGGCCGAACTGGGAACGGCGACGCGGCTGTTCGTCCGGGTGGTGTATGGCGGCCTGCCGGGCGCGTCGCGCGAGGAGGCGATCCGGCATCTGGAGAAGGCGGTGGAACTGGTGCCGGCGCGCGTGCCGCATCATCTCGAACTCGGTTTCGCCTATCTGGCGGCGGGGAGGGAGGACGACGCGCGTCGGAGCTTCGAGCGCGGCTTGGCGCTGCCCTCGCGGGAGCTCTACGACGAGGCGGCGAAGACCCGGGCGCGGGCCGCCTTGGAAAAACTCTGATCGCGGCCGCGGGGAATCCCGCCCAAGGATCGGCGGACATGCCCGAGGCCCCGTCGTCGATCCCTCCGTCTTCCGCGCTTCCGCTTCCGCCGATCCTGCGGCCGTGCGCGTTGCCCGCGATCAACGCGCCGGTGTCGCTCGCGGAGATCGCGGCGATATGCGCGCACTACGCCTTGCCGGCGCTCGCGGAGAAAATCGCGAAGGATCCGCCGGCGAAGCCTTTCGTGAGCGACGGATGCACGGGGTGGATCAACGAGTGGCAGGGCGTGAGCATCTATCCCGCGTGTTTCCTGCACGACCTGAAGTATTGGGCGGGTTATCCCGGCGAGGAGGTGGAGCGGCTCGTGGCCGACGCGGAGCTGATGGTGGACGTGGCGCGTCTGCTCGGCGGCACGCGCATGGCGGAGGTGATGTTCAACGGCGTGCGGATCGGCGGACGCGAGGGCTTTCGCGCCTCGTTCTCCTGGGGCTTCGGTCGGCGTTGAGCCATGGCCGGCGGGCGGCGCGCCGCCGTCCGCGCCAATGTTCGTAATACGAACATTGGCCGGGGAGGCGGGGGGCTTGCGGGACGGAACGGGTCGGATAGGCTTGGCCCATGCCCGACCTGCCCGCGCGTTTTTTGCAGGCCTTCATCCCGCTCTTCGTGGCCCTGGATCCGATCGGGCTGGCGGCGATTTTCATCGGTCTGAGCGGCGGGGTGGCGGAGGCGCGCAAGCGGCGGATCGCGCGCCAGGCGGTGGCGACGGGCGGCGTGGTGGCGCTGGCGTTTTTGTTTCTCGGCCAGGGCATCTTCGCGGCGGTGGGCATCACGGTGGGCGACTTCCAGATCGCGGGCGGCCTGATCCTGTTCATCCTCGCCTCGCGCGATTTGTTGCAGCCCTTCGCGTCGGCGCCGGCGGATTTGCCGGAGGATTTCGGGGTGGTGCCGCTCGGGATGCCGCTGATCGCGGGGCCGGCGGCGATCGCGACGCTGCTGCTGCTGGCGCAGACCGTCGGGCTGGGGGTGACGCTGGCGGCGCTGGCGGTGAATCTCGGGTTGCTCACCCTGTCGTTCGCGCAGGCGGACCGTCTCGTGCGCGTGATCGGACCGACGGGGTTGCGCGCGATCTCCAAGATCGTGTCGCTGCTGCTCGCCGCGATCGCGATCAGCCTGATCCGGCGCGGCTGGGGCTCGTGAGCGGAGCCGGGCGGGTCACACGCGGACGACGCGAAGACCCAGGTCGGGGTCGAGCAGGCCGGCGACGCTTTGCGAGACGTCGAGGCACCAGGAGCGGTCCTTGCGCCGCGGCTCGCGGCCGCGGGTGTGGCCGACGATCTGCGGCAGGGGCAGGTCGTCGACAAACTCGTGGTCCCAGTCCAGCCAGAGGACGCCGCCGACGGGCGCGGATCGTCCGCCGCGGGCGGGGCCGACGGCGAAAAACGGTCCCTCGTCGCCGCGCGCGAGCCAGGCGGCCCAGGCGGCGTCGGTCTCGCGAAGAAAGGCGGCGGTTTGTTCCTCGGGCCGGGGCGAGGCGCCCCAGGGCCAGATGCGACGCGAGACGCCGGCGTGGCTGAGGAGGTAGCCGTGGGCGACGGCGGCGAGGCCCCAGGTGCGAAGGAAGGCGGCGGGCCAGGCGCCGAGGAGATGCGCGTAGGCGGCGGCCGCGGGGACGGCGGCGTCGAGCTGGCGGACCTTGTCCTCGTCGCCCGCCAGAAGGAGGCGGGCGCGGACGTGGGCGAGCCGGAGCGCCTCGACGTCGTGGTTGCCGGCGAGAAAGACGCAGCCCCGGGGATGGGACGTCGCGAGTTCGGGCAGGCGCTCCGCTACGGCGCGAAGGGCGGCCTCGCCCTTCCACCGCGGGTTGATCGCGTCGGTGTAGTCGCCAAGAAAGCAGAGCGCGGCGCCTTCGCGATCGGCGAGCCTGGCGGCGCGGTCGAGGAAGCCGACGTCCTGGTGGACATCGGGAACGACGAGCACGGGCGCGTGCGGGCTGAATTCGAGGAAAGGGCTCACGGACGCGTCTGGGCATGCGCGCACGGGCCGGGGGTTCAACCCCAAAGGGCTTACAAGCCGGCATCGGGGCTTGGCGCGGGGAAAAATCGACGCAGGCTGCGGCGCGCCCGATGGACCCGTCTTTTTCCAAAATCTCGCAAGTGCGGCTGACCGGCGGCGCCGGCGGCGCGGTGAAGACCCTGCGCGGCTTCGACAAGTCGCGCCACAGCGTGCCGGACGCGGTCAACGCGGCGACGAGCGGGTTTCTCGCGCGGCTCTGCGCGGCGGAGCTGACGGAGGAGGCCGAGGCGATGTTCCAGCGCGCGCGGACGGCGATGGCCTACAAGCGCAAGGACATCTCGCTCGACGTGGGCGCGGGGCAGGCGACGCTGACGACGCGCGATTTTTGCTGGGAGCTCGGCTACGCGCTCGAGCCCTCGGAGCCCTCGCGCTACGCCGTCACCCGGACCTTGCACAGCCTGCGCTCGGGCGAATTGGTGCGCCTGGGGGAGTTCGACGCGCTGTTCGCGGCGCAGTTCGACGCGGTGGTCTTCGATCTGGCGCGCGGGGTGCGGGTGGAGGCGTTGATCGACGCGGTGGAGTCGCTCGACGCGGAGGCGGAGGGCGCGCTCACGGTGGATTATCCCTCGGATTGCAGTCGCTGCGCGCTGAGCGCCCCGGGCGTGGGCGCGCGGGTGGAATGCGACGGGGCGACGCTGGCGATGCGCTTTGCCCGCGCCGGATCCCCCGCGGAGTGTCTCGCCGAATTCGCGGCGCTGCGGGAGGCTTTCCGCCTGAGCAAGGACGCGACGCTGGCGGGCTTGATCGGGTAGGCGAGGCGGAGCTTGGAAAAGCCCCCGCCTGCGTCCCTCGGTCGGCGAGGGGCTGGGGCAAGGGCGAAGACGAGGGATCCCGGACGACGCGGGCGGGAGCCTACCGGGCCGCCGTCCACTCCGGCGAGGCGTAGTGCTCGGTGAGCGCCTCGTGCTCGCCTTCGGGAAAGTCCGGCCAGGGGACCTCGGCGGCGGGCAGGGCGAGGGCGCAGGCGAGGGCGGAGACGAAGGCGGCGTGAAAAGTATCGTAATCCTGGATACGCGGGGCGGCGGGCCGCAGGAGCGATCCCTGGAAGAGCAGGCCGTCCTTGGTGCGTTTTTGCGCGGCGCCGGCGATTTTCTCCCCCGTCTCGGGGTGGATGATGTCGTGGAGTTCGGGGCGGGTGAAGCAGACGGTCGGGCCGGCGGAGGCGGAGCAACCGGCCTTGTCCTCGTCGCCGTCGGGGTGGTCCGAAGCGGTTTTTTCGCAGCTCTCCTTGAGCGTGGCGGGCTGGCCGCAGGCGCGCAGGGCCTCGGCGAGGGCGGCGTGGACGGCGCGGTAGCTCTCGACGGCGCGGGCGGCCTCCAGGGCGTGGCCGCGGGGGATGACGAGGGCGTAGGTCCAGTCGTCGCGGTGGTCGACCACGCCGCCTCCGGTCGGACGGCGGACGAGCTCGGCCCCCTCGGCGTCGGCCGGGATCCGGGCGCGCACCCAGGCGAGTTTTTGCGAGTAGCCGAAGCTGAAGGCGGGGCGGTGCCAGCCGTAGGCGCGGAAGCGGGCGCGGGTCTTGTCCGGGTAGCGTTTGAGCAGGAGGAAGTCGGCCGCCATGTTGGCGGCGGCGGAGTCGTTGCGGGTGGGAAGGACGTCGAGCATGGCGCGAAGGCGTTTTGAGCGGTGAAACGGCTTCGCCGTTCCGCCACGGCGGGTGGGCTCAGGCCAGGGCGAGGAACCAAGGGCGCACGGGCGGCGGGACGACGAGCTGGTCGAGCTGGGCGTCGAAGGTTTCGAGCGGGGTCTTGAGCGCGCCGGCGAGCGGTTTGCAGTCGAGGGCGAGGTTGGCGGGGCGACGCGCGGTGGAGGGATCGTCGGCGCGGTTCACCTCGGCTATCGGCGCGGCGTCGGCGGGGAGCTTGAAGTGGGCGCGGATGCGTTTCGCGAGCTCGACGCGGGAAAGGGGCTCGGCGCCGGCCCAGTGGAAGACGCCGCGGAAGTCGTGGCGCTCGCAGAGCTCGCACATCGCCTCGGCGAGGTTGGAGGCGGTGCAAGGCTGGCGGATCTCGTCGCGGAAGAGGCGCGGGGTCTTGCCGGCGGCCCAGTCGGCGAGCAGGCGTTCGTGGAGGCTGCGGGCGCCGGAGGGGCTGTTGCCGGTGAGGAGGGGGGCGCGGAGGGTGATGGCGAACTCGGCCGCGGCGGCGTGGACCTGTTTTTCCGACTCGAGTTTCTGGCGGCCGTAGAGGTTGAGCGGGCGGGGGGCGGCGCCGATCGCGTAGGGCGGGGCGTCGCCGGCGAAGACCTGTTCGGTGGAGACGTGGATCAGGCGCGCGCTGAGGTGGTGGGCTAGCCGGGCGAGAGTGGCGGGAAGGACGACGTTGAGCTGCTGCGAGCGGACGGGGTCGGCCTCGCATTGCGCGGGCTCGGCGACGGCGGCGCAGTTGACGATGGCGTCGGGAAAAGTCTCGAGGGCGAGACCGGTGATCGCCGCGGGATCGGCGAGGTCGACGGAGCGTTTTTCCGCGAGGCCGGGGATCGTGAAGGCGGCGCGGCCGACGATGCCGACCACATGGTGGCCGCGGCGGGAGGCGGATTCGGCGAAGGCGGCGCCGACGAGACCGGAGGCGCCGGTGAGAAGGATCTTCATGGAGAGGAGGCGGGAGGCGCGGGGAAGAGGGTGGCCGGGGAGGTGGGCGGGAGGAGTTCGGGCGAGACGTGCCAGCGCACGCGCCAGCGGGCGTGGCCGGTCTTCTTGTGGGCGGCGTCGGTGAGCTCGAGGGTGAGGAGCGCGCTCTTTTTCAGGGAGAAAAGGTCGGGGCGCGCCTTGCCGCGGACGAGCTGGGAGGCGAGGGCGGAGAGGTGGGGCTCGTGCCCGACGAGCGCGATGTCGCCGCGGTCCTTCGGGTGGAGATGGAGACGGTCGGCGAGCTCGCGCGGGTCGTCCTCGGGGAGCAGACCCGGGACCTCGACGCGCAGCGCGTCGATCAGGAAAAGGCGGGAGGCGAGATCGTCGGCGGTCTGGCGGGAGCGGGCGAGCGGGCTGTGCCAGATCTGGGCGGGGCGAAAGACGCCGCAGGCGCCGAGGAAGCGGGCGAGCCGGGCGATCTCGGCGCGGCCGCGCGGACTGAGCGGACGCGTCTTGTCCTCCTCCTCCGGGAGGGCGTGGGCGTGGCGCACGAGGTGAAGCAGCATGGGGAGCGGAGCGACGGAGGACGGAAGAGCGGAAGGCGGAGCTACAGAACGACAGATTGACGGAGGACGGAGCGACAGAGGACGGAACGGCAGAGCGATGGGATTACAGAGGGACGGACGGAGGCGTGGAGCGGCGTGAGGGGGCTGGGGATCGCGGTCTGTCGCTCTGTCTTCTGTCGCTCTCCCGTTCTGTCTACGGGGCCAGGCGCTCGATCGTCCACTCGCCGGACTTGGCGTCGCGGCGGTAGCGCAGGCGGTCGTGCAGGCGGCTGCGGCGACCTTGCCAGAACTCCACCGTTTCGGGTGAAACGCGGTAGCCTCCCCAGTGCGGCGGCAGGGGCACCTCCTTGCCCGCGTATTTCTGTTCCAGGGCCTTGAGGGAGTCCTCGAGCGTGGCGCGGCCGGTGATGACGCTGCTTTGCTGCGAAACCCAGGCGCCGAGCTGGCTGGCGCGGGGTCGGGAGTGGAAGTAGGCTTCGCTTTCCTCGCGCGAGACGCGCGTGGCCGAGCCTTCGACGATGACCTGCCGCTCGAGCGCGAGCCAAGGGAAGACGAGCGTGGCGCGCGGGATCTGGGCGAGTTCGCGGCCCTTGCGGCTCTCGTAGTTGGTGTAGAAGACGAAGCCGCGGCCATCGAGGCCCTTGAGCAGGACGGTGCGCGCGGAGGGGAGGCCGTCGGCGCCGACGGTCGCGAGGGTCATGGCGTTGGGCTCGATGAGCTTCGCGGCCTCGGCCTCCTGGAACCACTTCTCGAACTGGCGGAAAGGGTCTTTCGCGAGGTCCTTTTCGAGGAGCCCGGCGAGGCTGTAGTCTTTGCGGAGGTCGGCGAGGGACGACATGCGGGCAACGAAGTCCCGGGCGGCGCGGCTTGTCAAAGGTCCAGCCCGCGGACGTCCCCGCGCGAGCCGCCGCGATCGGCAAGGTCCGGCTTGCGCACCGGGGACGGCGCGGGAAGCGTGGGCGCATGACGCCCGCCGCCTACATCGACGCCCGCGAGAAGGACTTGGTGGACTTGCTGGCGCGGCTGGTCCGGTTGCGGACGGTCAATCCGCCCGGCGACCATTACGATGAAATCACGCGTCTGCTCGCCGACGAGCTGAAGGCCGCCGGACTCTTGGTGCGGCGGCCGCGCGTGCCGGACGCCTTGGTGAAAAAAGCCCTGCCGCGCGAGCAGTGGGGCAAACCGCGTTGGAACGTGCTCGGGCGCCTGTCCGCGCCGCGTTCGCGGGCCGGCGGGACCGGGACCGCCGCCGCGGGCGAAGCGAAGCGGAAGACCCTGCATTTCAACGCCCACTACGACGTGGTGCCCGTCTCGGGCGGGTGGCGGCATGGGGACGCGTTTTCCGGCGAGACCGAGAACGGCTGGATCTACGGGCGCGGCACGGCGGATATGAAGGGGTCCATCGCGAGCCTCGTCCTCGCGCTCCGCGCCCTGAAGGCCACCGGCACGCGGCCGGCGCTCGACATCGAGGTGTCGTTCACCGCCGACGAGGAAACCGACTCCGCGCTCGGCGCCGGCTGGGTCGTCGAGCACGGCGGCGTCCGCCCCGACTACGCGATCGTGATGGAGGGCGGCGAGGGCCGCATGATCGGCTGCGGGCACAACGGCGTGGTCTGGCTCGAGGTGACGGTCCACGGCCGCGCCGCGCACGGCAGCGTGCCCTCGGCTGGGATCAACGCCCTCGAGCACATGGCCCGGCTCGTGACCGCGCTCGGCGACCACGCGCGCGAGATCGGCGAACGCAGTTTCACGGCGCCCGACGGCTCGGTGCGGCGCCCGACGCTCAACATCGGCGGCGTCTTTTCCAGCGGCGAGGGCGGCAAGATCAACACCGTGCCGGCGCTGGCGCGCTTCAGCATCGACCGCCGCGTCATACCGACCGAGACGGCGGCGGAGGCGGAGCGGGAGCTGCGCGCGTTTCTCGCCGAGGCGGCGCGAGATATCCCGAAGTGCCGGATCACGGTGACTAAGGTTTCGGAAAATCACCCGAGCTACGCTACGCCCGAGCATCCTTTCGCGAAGGCTTTGGCGAAGCACGTCGCACGTGAGCGCCGCTGCCGGCCGGTTTTCGGCTGCTCCACGGGATTCAACGACATGCAGTTTTTCGCGCAGGTGCTGAAGATCCCCACGCTCGGCTACGGTCCGGGAGGGGTGGATTTTCACGCGGTGGACGAGCGGGCCTCGATCAAGGAGCTGCTCGCCTCGGCGCGGATCTACGCGGGGTTGATTGCCGAGGGCGTGGCGGACGGAGGCTGATCATAGCCCCATGAAGGGCGCGGCGCCGTCCGCGCCTTGACCCGAACGGCGGGCACGGCGGCCCGCCCTCCACGATCGCGGCGAAACGTTTTTGGCGATGGTCAATCTAGCACGCGGACGACTTTCGCTAGGCCGGAGCCGACCGCGCGTTCCTTGCCCGCTTGCCCCGGGGGCGATGGCCGGGCTGGCTGGCGGCTTCCTTTTCTTTTCCGAACCGAAGCCATGAAGATCAACGCCACCCTCACCCCCGCCAAGCTCCAGAAGAAGATCACCCGCCTCTTCGAGCTCTCCGGCGAGAAGATCGACCTCATCAACAAGTCCTGGGATCCCGCGCAGGGCACGCCCGTCTTCACCATCAAGGGCAAGTATACCTCGCGCGGTTGGACCGAGTGGACGCAGGGCTTCCAGTTCGGCATGTCGTTCCTCCAATACGACGCCACCGGCGACGAGCGCTACCTGAAGCTCGGCCGCGAGAAGACCCTCAAATACATGGCCTCGCACGTCAGCCACGTCGGCGTGCACGACCACGGCTTCAACAACGTCTCCACCTACGGCAACCTCCGCCGCCTCATCCTCGAGGGCCGCGCCACGGGAACGCAGGACGAGGTCAACTACACCGAGATGGCGCTCAAGGCCTCCGGGGCGGTGCAGGCCGCGCGCTTCGCCACGACCAACGCCACCGCTCCCTGGTCGCCCGTGAAGGGCAGCCCCGGCGTCGCGCCGAGCGGCTACGTCTACTCCTTCAACGGCCCGCAGTCCCTCTTCGCCGACACGATCCGCTCGATGCGCTCGCTCTCCGTCGCGCACCAGCTCGGCCATGTGCTGATGGGCGAGGGCGACAAGCCGATCAACCTGCTCCACCGCGCCGTCACCCACGCCGCGACGACCGCGCGTTTCAACGTGTTCTTCGGCCAGGGCCGCGACAGCTACGACGTGCGCGGCCGCGTCGCCCACGAGTCGATCTTCAACCGCAACGACGGCCAGTTCCGCTGCCCGTCCTCGCAGCAGGGCTTCTCGCCCTTCACCACCTGGACCCGCGGCGCCGCGTGGATCATCTGCGGTTTCGCCGAGCAGCTCGAATTCCTCGACACCGTCAAGGGCTCCGACCTCGACGCCGTCGGCGGCCGCCGCGCCGTGACCGACCTCTTCGTCGAGACCGCCCGCGCCACCTCCGACTACTATATCGACGGCTACTCCGCCCTCGACGGCGTGCCCTACTGGGACAGCGCCGCGCTCAACAGCCATCTCCTCGGCGACATCACCAAGAAGAAGGCCGACATCACTAACAAACACGAGCCGGTCGACAGCTCCGCCGCCGCGATCGCCGCGCAGGGCTTCATCCGCCTCGGCCTCTGGCTCCAGGCCAAGGGCGACAAGAAGGCCGGCGCGCGCTACCTCCAGGCCGGTCTCACCGTGGCCGACACGCTCTTCACCGACGCCTACCTCGGCACGGACAAGAAGCACCAGGGCCTGCTCCTGCACAGCGTGTATCACCGCCCCAACGGCTGGGATCACGTCGCGCCGGGCCAGAAGGTGCCGAACGGCGAAGCCTGCATGTGGGGCGACTACCACGCGATGGAGCTCGCGCTTCTCATTCAGCGACTGGCGCAGGGCAAATATCTGACTTTCTTCTGAGCCATCGGTTCAGGAAACATCCCCTGCAAAAACAAACGCGGCCCCCGGAAACGGGGGCCGCGTTTGTTTTTGCAGGGGGCAAGAGGCGAAGTCGCGTGGCGAAACGGCTCCGCCGTTCCGCTACGATTCGGGCATCGATCCGTAGCGGAAGCGCGGAGCGCTTTCGCCGTGCGTCCGCTAATTCCGCTCCCGGTCTTTAGCCTCCGTGATTGTCAGCGGATCGACCGTGACCTCGCGGAGAATGCGCGCCGTCTCGCGCCGCTCCACCGCGACGAGGCGCAGGCCGGCCAGCCACTCGTCGGTGATGGGTTCGATCCGCTGTTTTTCATTCTCGTCTGTGTATTTTATCGGGCAAAGGCCCAATACGACGCGTTGCACTTTGGCTCCGCCGATGGCCGGTCCGGTGCCGCGGTTTCGCCACCAAACGAGATCCATCCGCGGGCCCTGCGCACGGTTCCATGTGTCGACCAGCGCCAGTCCGTCGCTGCTCCGGCTATCCTGCGCCTGTCGGGTGGCGAGCGGGAGCAGAAACTCCGCCCACAGGCGCTCCGTCAGCCTGGCGCGTCGGGTGTCCAGGCCGACCACGCTTACCGTGCCCTTGTATTGCCCGGCTTTTTCCAATCTCACCGTGCGCCCCCTGTCCGACGTCGCGACGCCAGGCGTGGCCGCCTGAGGTGGCGTCGTTTCATAGGCCAACTGCGCCAGCAGCATTCGACTCTCGAGTTTCAAGGGGCCGTCATCCGTGCGCGGCGCATGCGTGGAGAAAGACGTTTGATCGAGCGAGAAGCCGCTTTCGTTTTCGGAGCTCGGTCTCTTCTGCGTTCTCATGTCGTCCCTCGCTCCGGGCGGTGTTTCGGACGGCTTCCGCAGCGGAATCGAATCGAAGTTCATCTGGCGCCAGACCAGGTCGTCATCTTCGAGACGATAGGAGTCGTGCCACAAGTCGTTGGAACGGACCAAGGGCCCGCGATCCTTGGCGACTATCTCCAACGAGCTTCGCAGCGGCCTGAACGCGACGTTTGACGCGGTCTGTGTCCGCCATCGCAGCTCCAATGAAGTGAGCCACGAGTCGTCCTTAGGATTGGGGAACGAGTGTCGCCGCGCCCAGGCGAACTCCGGCTGCATCCCGCTGGCGCGCTCGGGATGCCACTCGGCCCACTTGCCGCCGTCCGGCCAGAAATTCCACGGGGCACCGACCCCGATGGTCAACGCGAGCGCGAAGCCCGCCGTCAGCGCCGCCGCTGTTTCGCGGGGGCGGCGGCGGAAAAATTGCGAGACCAGCAAAATCGCCGCGCCGCCGGTCAGCACCACGCCCGCGAGTAGAAAACGCGACTGCCAGAGGCCGAGCTTCTCCAGATCGTCCGATATGCCGTGGTCGCCGACCGAACGCGCGATCGCCCAGCTGATGGGCACCGGCAAAGCGATCATCAGCGCGCCCAGCCAGACCGGCGTCCAGAGCAGCAGGCGGCGAAACGAGTCGACCAGCGAGGCGACCAGGAAGGCCGGCAGCACCGCGAGCGCCTTGCCCGCGAGCACCACGCCCGCCTCGGCGCAGATGTCGCCCGCGGTGAATCCGCAATAGATCCACCAGGGCAGCCAGAGCGCGACCGCGGGCAGCCAAAACAACACGAGGGCGCCGACGATTTTCGCCGTCAACAGGGTGTCGCGCGGCACCGGCCGGGTGCGCCCGAAATGCCGATCGTTCATCGGTGCGTCCTCCAGCATCATCCACGCGGCGAGCAGGTAGACGAGGATTCCGTCCAGCGCGTTGAGGATGAGCAGGCTTGGCTCCGGCGGCGGGAGCATACGCAGCCGGCCGAGGCCTACGAGGGCGACGCACAGCGCGAGGCCGAGTTTGGCCGCGAGCACGACGAGCCAGGCGAGCCAGAGCCAGCGGACGCGCGCGGCGTCTTTGCGCACGATGTGGAGAATCAGTTTCATGGGTGTGTATTCACTTCTTCACTCCGTCTTCGGTCCGCGTCCGCCAGCCGTGCCAGCTCGCGCGCGCTTCGGCTCCGGGCGGAAGGTCGGCGCTGAAAGCGATCACCTGGATCGAGGCGGCGAGCGCCTGCCCGCGCCGTCTTGCTTGAGATTTCCCCGCTTCGTCGGAGGCCGCTTGCCAGCGGAAAACCGGCTCCGGCTCGATGGCCTTGGAAAAAAGCGTGGAGCCAAGCCGGGCTTCGCGCAGGCGGACGTGCGTCGGCGTGCGGGCTTCGCGGATGATGCCGTTCTCCCTTAGCCGCGTCACGGTGCCGGCTGTCACCGAGAAGATGCGGACGTGTCCGGCGCTTGTCTCCTGAGCCGAACCCACCGCGACCGGCAGGCCATCCTTGGCCGCGGCCCAATCCTCGACCTTCACCGGGGGCGGCGCCTTGAATGCGCTGACGATTCCTGTCGCGGCGTAGCCCGCGCCCAAGATCCAGACGAAGGTCGCGGCCGCGCGACGATGCTTGGCATACTGAAGCGCCAGTGTCAGTCCGCCCGCGACCACCGCGAAGATCAATACGCCGACCAGATCGCCGAGCGGCGTCCAACTTGCGAACGCACCGAGACCGATAGGCAGGGCGAGCGCGAGCGGAGCGAAAATCGCGGTCGCGAGCCCGCCCGAGACGGCCGCCATCGTCAACGCGACCAGGGTCAGCGCGCCGCGGGCGCACACCCAGTCCAGCGTGGCGAGGCCGAGTTCTCCGGGGCCGAAGCCCGCGACGAGCCAGACCGGAATCAGCAGCAGCACCGGGACGGCGACAAAGGCGAGCGCGGCGGCGCAGAGCTTGGCGATGAGCAAGGTGGCGCCGGAGATCGGACGTGTTTTCCAGAGCGCTCGCCCGTCGGTCGGCGAGTCTTCGAGCACGAGCAGCACCGCGATCAAGTAGCCGAGTATGATCTCGAGTCCGTTGACGCAGGCGGCCGCCGGCCCGAGCCACTCGTCCGGCCAAGGTGCGGAGCCGCGCGCGTAGATGACGAGAGCGGCGGCTTTGCCGATGACCAGGGCCAGCCAGGCTCCCAGCGGCGTCGCTAGTCGACGCAGGTCTTTGCGGACGATGTGGGCGATCAGGTTCATCGCGCGTCGGCGGTCTGCTGGCGGTTTTTGGCGCGGCCCTCGCGGGCGAGCGTGAGAAAAATCTCGCGCAGGTTCATCGGCGCCACCGACACGCTCGCACCGGGGAAAAACGCCGCGCAGGCGCGCTCGGTTTCGCCGGCTTCGTGGTGGGGCTCGACGAAGGAAACGCGTCGGCCAGCGTGCTGGATCTCGAGCCAGCTGGCGGCGGACAAATCGGGAGGCGGCGCGTCGTCCGGGCGTTGCACGTCGACGCGGCGGAAGCGGGCGAGCAGTTTCTCCGTGCTCTCGTCCACCTGCTTGCGGCCGGCGTCAAGCAGGACGACGTGGTCACAGAAGCGCTCCACCTCCTCGATGTCGTGCGACGAGATGAAGACCGTCCAATCGCCGAGGCCGGACACCTCGAGCAGGCCGCGCACGAACTCCTCGCGCACCAGCGGATCGAGTCCGGCGAAGGGTTCGTCGAGCACGAGAAGCTCGGGCCGGTAGGCGAGCGAGGAGAGCAGATTGACCTTCATCAACATGCCGCGCGAGAGGTGGGCGAGCTTGCGGTCCGGTGGGAGGTCGAGCTGCGCGAGGAGTGTGCGCTCCAGTTCGCGATCCCAGCGCGGATAAAAGGGCCGGCAGTAGTCGAGGAAGCCGCGCACCGTCATCCAGAGCGGCAGCTCCTGGTTTTCGGAGACGTAGCCGATGCGCGCGAACTCGCGCGGGCCGAGCTTGCGCGAGTCGACGCCGAGCACGCGCGAGCTACCGGCGGTCGGCGTAAGCAGATTCATGAGGAGCCGGATCGTGGTGGATTTTCCGGCGCCATTGGGACCGAGCAGGGCGGTGACGCCACCGGGCGCGAGCGCGAGGTCGAGATCGTGGACCGCCTCGGTGTGGCCGAAGGTCCGGGTGAGACCGCGGGTTTCGATGATGTGCATGGTAACTTAAGAGGTTCGCGCGTTTCGCCCGCGCTCAGCCGCCGAGCCGGTTCCAGTGTTTGGTCAGGCCGGCCTTCACCTGGTCGAGGTCCAGCCCGAGGCGCTTGGCCTCGACGACGAGCCGCTCCAGCTCGGGGCCGAGCAACTCGGCGCGCTCGCGCGTGCCGCCGGCGGTCGGTTCGGCGACGACGCTGCCGACGGCGGGCGTGGTCACGAGCACGCCTTCGGCGACGAGCGCGGCGACGACCTTGTGGGCGGTGTTGGGGTTGATGCGCAGCTCCTGGCTGAGCACGCGCACCGAGGGGAAACGGTCGCCCGGCCGGAGCTGTCCGCCGACCACGGCCTTTTTCACCGCGTAGAGAATCTGCTCCGCCACGGGTTGCCCCGCTTTGATTTCGACGGCGAAAGGAAGCATGCTGTCCTAGTTGAACTAGAACAGATGGGACGGCGAGGAAAAAACGAAGACGCGGACGGATGGGCAGCGTCTTCGGGGTTTTGGACGGGGAATGTATTTCGAAAGGTGGGCGTCATCGCAGGGCACGCCGCGTCAGTGCGGTAACGGCGCCCGGCGAAACGGCTCCGCCGTTCCGCTACGGCTCGGGCGTGAGGTCAGGGGCTGGTGAAGCGGACGCGCAGGAAGCGGCGGACTTGGCCTTCGAGGGCGGCAGGGTCTTGCACGGTGACGCGGACCAGGTCGCCGGCCGGGGTTTCTTCGACCGCGGCGGTGCCACTCCAGACGTCGAGGCCTGCCGGGAGGCTGGCGACGGGCGTCCAGGTGGAGAGTTCGGAGCTGGCTTCGACGACCGTGGCGGCCACGGTGGGACTGCGGCGGGTGAAGCTCAGGGTGAGATGGGTCGCGCTATCCGTGCGGGTGCCGGCGACAAGCAGCGGCGCGGAGTCGGCGGCAAGCGGCGACGAACCGCAGGCGTATTCGGCGAGGTTGGCGCGGCCGTCCGCGTCGGGGTCGGCGTCGTCCGCGGCCTGGCCGGTGGCGGCGATGTCGCCGAAGTATTGAAGTCGCCACGTCATGGCCGGGCTGAGCGGACGGGCGGAAACGGGCGCGGAGGCGTCGCCGGTGCCGGCGGCGTTGGCGGCGGAGACCGTGTAGTGGTAGGTCGAGCCGTTGCTCAGGCCGGAATTGTCGAGGTAGGCGGTGGCGGTGAGTCCGCTCGCGAGCGTGGCGTAGGGGCCGGCGGCGGAGGCGGCGCGTTTCACGGTGTAGTCGGTGGCGCCGGCGCTGGCGGTCCAGGAGAGTTGGACGCGGGCATCGCCGGCGGTCGCGGAGAGTCCGGTCGGCGCGGGCGGCGGCAGGCTGGCGGGCGTGGTGGACACCTCGTCGAACCAGGCCTGGCAAAGGGTGCCGTCGAGGTGGCTGTTCACCGCGAGGCCCATGTAGGCGGAGGCGCCCATGGTGACGGTCACGGGGGTGCCGACCTGGGTCCAGGCGAGGCCGTCGGCCGACTGATAGGCGGTGAAGCTGTTGCCGGCGCGGACGAGACGCACCCATCGCGGCGCGACCAGTCCGGTGGTGGCGGCGGCGGAGGTGGAACCGCCGGTGGTGGTGCGGCGGATGAACTCCACGCCGGCGCTCGGGGTGATGTTGACCATGGCGTGGGCGGAGCCGGTGGTGAGGGATTCGCGGATCATGACGCCGCCCTTGGCGTTGGGGTGGACGTTTTGCAGGTAGCGCACGCGGGCGGTGATGGTGCAGTCGCCGGAGACGGGAACGTAGGCGTAGCGGATCTCGTCCTCGGCAAACCACACGTCCGCGCCTGAGCCGGTGAGCAGGAAGGAGCGGTTGGAGTAGCCGCCGGAGCCGGCCGCCGCGACCGCGCCGACGTCTTGCTGGGCCCATCCGGCGGGGAGGCTGAGCGGAGCGGGGGTGACGGACACGGGCGCCGAGGCCAGGCTGGCGCCGTTGGTGTTCACGGCCTGGACCTGGTAGTGGTAGGTGGAGCCGTTGCCCAGGCCGGTCTGGGTGTAGAAGGTGGAGGCGATACCGCTGGCGACCGTCGTGTAGGGACCTTCGGCCGCGGTCGCGCGTTGGATCGTGTAGCTGGCCGCGCCGGTGGAGGCGGTCCAGGTGAGCGAGGCCTGGGTGTTGCCGCCGAAACCCGCGAGCTGGGTCGGAGCGTCGGGCGGAGGCAGCGCGCCGACGGAGAGGTGGGTGGCGATGACCTGGTTGAGCGCGCCGTCGTTATTGCTGCAAACCGCGAGGCCGACGTAGACGGTGCCGGTCATCGAGAGGGTCGTGGTGTTGAGAAACGTCCAGGCGACGCCATCGGCGGAGTGGTAGGCGCTGAAATTGCCGCCCGAACGCAGGAGGCGCAGCCACTGGGGGGCGGCGACGCCGGCCTTTTCGCTGATGCCGCCGGCCGAGCCGCCGGCGGTGGCGCGGCGTTGGAACGCGATGCCGTTGACGGGGGAGACGAAGTTGAGGGCGTAGGCGGAGTTGGCGTCGAGCGACTGGCGGACCATGACGCCGGCCTTGGCCCAGCCGGAGGTGTTTTGCAGGCCGGCGATTCGCGCGGTGACGGCGCAGTCGCCGGTCATCGCCTTGTAGACAAAACGGAACTCGTCGGCGGTGCCCCAGATGTCGGCGCCCGAGCCTTCGACGACGAGGATGTCGCCGGATTGCCGGAGGGAGCCGGCGGCGCCGACCGCGCCGATGTCGGCGGTGGTCCAGGTGGGGGCGGCCGAGCCGATGGCCACGCCGGCCACGGGCGAGGAAGGTTGCGAGCTCATGCCGTCGGCGTGGGCGGTGACGGTGTAGTAGTAGAGCGTGCCTGGCGCGGCGGCGGTGTCGACGTAGGCGCCGGAGCTCAGGCCGGTGGCGAGCGTGGTGAAGGGGCCGGAAGACGAGACGCCGCGGGCGACCGTGAAGGTGGAGCCGGCGGTGGCGGACCAGGCGAGGTCGACGTGGTCGGCCTGCGAGGCGGCGGAGACGTTGGCGGGCGGGGCGATGCCGATGGCGGCGGACGGACCGATCTTGAAGCAGACGGCGGTCTGGAAGGGCATCGAGGCGGGGCAGGTGATGACGAGCGCGTCGGCTTCCTGGGACCAGACGAGCGGGGCGGCGGAGCCGAGGAGCGAGACCTGCTGGATGGGGCCGGCGAGGAGGCCGGCGGAGGTGCCAAGCGAGGCGATGCGGAGCTGCGAGCCCGGCGCGGGGACGGTCATGCAGTAGGCGTAGAGGCTCTTGTCGGCGCCGACGGTGAAGCGGAAGTCGGAGGTGGTGAAGGCGTAGTTGGCCTGGGTGGCGCCGAGCTTGCCGTAGGGCAGGGTGCGGGTGCCCTCGCCGTATTTGACCCAGGAGCGGCTGCCGTAAATGCCGGCGCCGTTCACGGCCATCCATTGGCCGACGGACTGGAGCATCGAGGTGCTGCCGGCGTCGAGGCTGCCGTCGGGCGTGGGGGAGACGCAGATGGCGGCCGCGCCGTCGCGCGAGACGCACTCGAGCAGGTAGCGGACGATCATGCCGGAGTCGTAGGTGAAGCCGGGGCCGTAGAACCAGTCGCCGACGGGCACCTCGCCGATCCAGGGCTGGTCGTTCTTGATCGCGGACGGGTAGTTGTTCTCGAAGGTCGTGGTGAGGCGGTCGCCGGAGTGGAACTTGACCACGGCGTGCGTATTCACGGAACCGCGACGCTCGATGGCGCGGTTGGCGAGGTGGGCGAGGACGCGCTGCATGGCGTCGGACTTGTAGCCGGTGCCGGTGCCGTCGCCGCTGAAGGGCTGTGAGGAGGTTCCGTCGGTGTAGACGAAGTCGGGGTCGTATTTCTCGATGGCGTCGATCATGCGCAGCGCCCACCAGGTGTTATACCAGCGGGCGTAGTCGAGGTGCCCGGAGAAGAGGCCGGCCGGCGGGGGGCTCCAGTCGGTGGCGGCGGCGGAGGCGACGCCCTGGTATTCGCGCAGGTCGATTCCGTAGAGGAGGCGCGGGTCGAGGCCTTCCCACCACTTGCCGACGCCGTCGGCGAGGGTGAGGCGGCCGTCGTAGGGGACGCCGGCCTTGGCGCCGCTGGTGTCGGCGTTGAAGGCGGTCTGCCACCACCACCAGGAGTATTCGTGGTGGAAGGTGATGCCGAAGGCCATGTCGGCGGCGCGGGCGGCGGTGGTGAGCTCGCCGAGGATGTCGCGATGCGGGCCGAGGCGGGTGGAGTTCCAGGGCTGGTAGCGGGAGTTCCAGAGGTCGAACTGGTCGTGGTGCACGCCCTGGATGAGAAGGAAGCGGGCGCCGGCTTGTTGGTAGAGGGAGACGAGCCCGGCGGGGTTCAGCCCGGACGGATTCCAATCGCGCAGGAGTTCCTTGTAACCGACCTCGGAGGGGTGTCCGTAGCGCGAGAGGTGGTTGTTGTAGGCGGTGGTGCCCGGGGTGTAGAGGCGTCGCGCATACCAGTCGCCGCTTTCGCCGGAGGCCTGGGGGCCGAAGTGGACCCAGATGCCGAATTTGGCGGCGCGCAGCTTGGCGGAGTCGACGGGAAGGTTGGCCGCGATCGAGGGCCAGGTGGGGGCGACGGGACCCGCGGCGATGGGGAAATCCAGTTTCACCTCGGGGAAGGCGTTGATGTCGCCGAGCGGCACCGAGTTCACCGGCTGGGGCGCGGGGATGGCGGGGATGGGCGGCAGCTCCGGCATCACGTAGTCCGCGAGCAGCGCCGACGCGGGCAACACGAGGGCGCAGGCGAGCGCGAGGAGGAGGCGGGATGCGGCGCGGGAGGAGTTGCGTCGATCAGGGAGAGGCGAGCGGGACGTGGACACGGGGAAACGCGGAGGCGAGGTGAAGGGCGGTCTGGGAGTGAAAAAGGCCGACCGGATCGGCGGTCGGCCTCGGAGAGAAAGGTCGCGGGCCGGCGGGCGCCGGGTCAGCGACGGCGGGAGCGGCGGAGTCCGGCCGCGCCCAGGGCGAGCGCGCCGGCGAGGCCGGCGAAGGAGGCCGGCTCGGGGATGGCGGTGGCGCTGTAGAGGGTGAAGGCGGCCACGGTGGAGTCGTTGGGCGCGGAGGTGGTCAGGCCGGGGAAGATGAAGATGTCCTGGAACGCGGCGGTGGCCGAGAAGACGCCGATCACGGACACGGCCGAAGCGGTGGAGAACTCCGCCGACTGGTTTCCGCCGACGAGGGAGTCGGAGAGGAACTCGGTGCGGCCGCCGTTGCCGGAGCGTTGGTCGGCGAAAAACATCTGGAAGATGTAGGTCTGGCCGATGGTGAGGTCGCCGATGCGCACGGTCTGGCGGTTGGCCGGCTGGCCGTTGGCCCAGGATTGGCCGCGCAGGAGATCGTCGAACTGGACGCTGCCGGTGCCGCCGGAGAAGAGGCCGGCGTTCCACTCCGAGCCGCCGTAAAACACGCCCGAGGCGGTGCCCGAGGGGCCGGAGCCGGACTCGGGGGCGTTGGCGAAGACGAGGGTCTGCGACGCGGGCGTGGAGACGGTCTTGATGGCGCTGTCGCCGAAGTTCTGGGCTTGGACGAGCGTGATGCCGGAGTAGCCGGACAAGGCCAGCGGTTCGTCGAGCGCCGCGGTGCTGGTGACGACGGAGGGCGTGTTGAACGAGACCGAGGCGGCGAAGCCGAGGGCGGGGAGCAGGCCGGCTAAGACGAACGCGGCCGCGCCGATGCGGCGCGACGCGGATGAGACGGGGGGGCTGAAGCGGTGGATCATGGGGGTGTCGGGTGAGAGGATCGCCGTTTCGCGTAGGAGCATCCCGACGACGGGACGCGGGCCGTCGCGAAGGCGGCGTCGGTCAACGCGTCTTCGTCGGCGGAATTCCGCCAAAAAAGTTTCGGACTCGCGACGGGAGGTGTCGGCGACCTGGCGCAGGAGCCTCGCGGCCGCGATCTACGTGCCCTCGATTTCCGCCTGGGCCTCGCGCAAGAGGACGCGGGCGAAGAGCCAGTCGAACCAATATCCGTCGCCCTGTCTGCCGCGCTCGATGCCGGCGGCGAAGCGGTTCTCGATCTCGGTCCGGGCCGTCGCGAGCCATTCGCGGGCGCGGGGATCTCTGTTTTGGCGGTGGCGGGCCAGCGCGCGGATGAGCTGGCTGGTCTGGAGCAGCGCGGCGGCCTGGCCGCGCTGCAAAAGCATGCGGTCGCAACGTGCGGCCGAGTTCCCCAAGGCGCCTTGCCGCAAATCGGCCAGGGCGAGCGGGATGACTTCCCAGCCGGGGCGATAGTCCGGATGCGCTTCCTCGATCCGCTCCCAGTGGCGACGGTTGAGGTCGATGAGCGGCCGGAGTCCGTCCATCAATTCGGGCGGCGGAGGCAGGAGGATGAGCGTCTTGATGATGCGCCCGGCGGCGTCGCCGTTGTCGATCGTCGCGAAGTGGTCGAGGGCGGCGCGGCAGAAGTCTCGGTAAGGTTCCCGCGCGCCGCTTTCGGCGAGAACCACGCCGCAGGACTGGTAGTCGAGGGTGATGACCTCCCAGGTGTCGAGGCGGTCGATCTCCATCAGGGCGCGGAAACGCTCGGCGGCCTTGTCCCAGCGGGCCGCGAGCGCGTGCCACTCGCCGACGGAGCGATAGGCGGACACGGAGTCGAAGCTCAGCTCGGGCGAGACGTTTTTCACGCGCTCGAGCAGGGTGTCGGCGAGGGCGAGGTCGCCGTGGTTCACCGCGATGGCGGCGCGGGTGATGGTCTCGCGGGCGACGGCCTGCTCGCGCAGGAGGGTTTCCCGTCGCTGCGAGGCCTCGGCTTGTTCGCGCAACACGGCCTGCTCGCGGCGGGCTTGCCGCTCTTTCATGAACATCCAGCTCGTCGCGCCGAGGCCGAGGAGGAGGGCGGCGAGCACGGCGGCGCCGGCGGCGAAGGCTCCGCGGTGACGCCGGGCGAGCTTGCGGGCGCGATACCAAGGATCGGGCGGGCTGGCGGAGACGGGCTCGTGGTCCAGATGGCGGCGAAGATCCGCCGCGAGGCCGTTGACCGTCTCGTAGCGGAGCGCGGGGGATTTTTCCAAGGTCTTGAGCGCGATCCAGTCGAGGTCACCGCGGAGCAGGGCGGCGAGGCGGGCGGGCTCGACGGTGCGGTTCCCGGCCACGCGTCGGAGTTCCTCCGGGGGAAGCCGAGCCACGAGGACGGAGGGTCGGACGGGTTCCTGTTCCCGGAGGACGAGGCGCAGCCGCTCGAGCGGGAGCCGGGAGAGTTCGGCGGGGTCGAAGGGCGGCCGGCCGGCGAGCAGCTCGTGCAAAAGGGCGCCGAGGCTGTAGACGTCGCTGCGCGTGTCGACTTCGAGCGCGGGGTTTTCCGCCTGCTCGGGGCTCATGTAGGCGGGGGTGCCCATGAGCTGCTCCCGACCGGTGGCGAGGGTTCCCCCGGTGGGGTGGTCCGCGATGGCTTTGGCGATGCCGAAATCGATGACCTTGGGCAGGGGAGGCCCGTCGGCGGAATCGGCCACGAGGACGTTGGAGGGTTTGATGTCGCGGTGGATGACGCCCTTCTGGTGCGCGTGCCGGATGGCGCCGCAGACTTGGAGAAACAGCTCCAGGCGGCTCCGCAGATCGAGGCGGTGGCGGTCGCAGTAGTCGGTGATCCGCTCGCCGCGCACGAGCTCCATGACGAAGAAGGGCCGGCCTGCGGGGGTGACGCCCGCGTCGAGCACGCGGGCGATGTTTGGGTGCTCCATCAGCGCGAGCGTCTGTTGCTCGGCGGCGAAGCGGGCGATCACCCGCCGCGTGTCCATGCCCGGCTTGACGACCTTGAGCGCGACCTCGCGGCGCACCGGCTCGCTCTGCTCGGCGAGGTAGACGGTGCCGAACCCGCCTTCGCCGAGGCGGGCCGCGATGCGATAGCGGCCGATGCGTTCGCCTAAGGGCGTCTCGATGGCGGTGGAGAGCCCGTGCACGAGCCCGGCGCGCTCGTCGGGGGCGATGGCGAGGGCGTCGCGTCCGCGTTCGAGGAGGCGCTCCGCCTGGGGTTGCGAGGCGAGCAGTTCGTCCAGCGCGGCGCGAAGCCCGGGGGTGTCCATGCAGGCCTGCTCGAGGAAGCGTTCCCGCGCCGCGCCCTCCAGCTGGAGGGCGGCGTAGTAGAGGGCGTCTTCGAGTTCGCGGCGGGCGTCCATGGGATCGGCGTGAGGGCGGGGCGCTTTCCTACGCGCGAAAACGCGCCGGTTTCCGCCAGAAAGAGGGAGGGCGCCACCCGATTCAGCGGTGATCGCGCACCCAGCGGAAAAGCCGCGCCTTGGCGCAGGCCCAGAGCCGGTCGACGGAACGTTCGCCGAGACCGAGGTTGCGCGCGATCTCGAGGTTGGTGAGCCCGCCGTAGAATTTGAGCACGACGACTCGGGCCTGCTCGGGGTTTTCCTTTTCGAGCGCGGCGATGGCCTCGTCGATCAGGAGCACGGCGTCGTCGGGGGGCAGGGCGGCGGGGTCGACCTCGTGGACGTCCTCGCGGACCTGGCCGGCGCCGTGTTTGAGGCGGGCGCGGCGGCGGGCGCGGTCGATGAGGATGCGCCGCATCGCGTCCGAGGCGGCGCCGAAGAAGTGGGCGAGGTTTTCCCATTCGCGGCCGCCGCGCCCCTCGAGCTGGACCCAGGCCTCGTGCACGAGCGCGGTGGGCTGGAGGGTATGGGCGGCGTGTTCGCCGGCCATGCGGGCGGCGGCGAGGCGGCGCAGTTCTTCGTAGACGAGCGGGAGCAGCGTCGAGGAACTCGCCAGGACGTCGGGACGGGGCTCGCCGGTCGCGGGATCGGCGGTCTGGGGCGGGGTAGCATGCACCGTGCGTAGACGGTGCTCGCGCGAGATCGGCGCAGCAAGCGTTCAGCGTTCCGTGCGGGGGATGACGTTCAAAACATCCGGGCGGCGGGAGCCTTGGCGTGGGATTCGCGGCGCCTTCGTCCGGGCGCCAACCGGATCGGGGTGGGGCGCGAGAGATGCGTCGCGGGCCCGGTGATCCCTGTGCGCGGCCCGTTCTCTTTGGCAAAGAAAGGCCGGACGTTTTCGGATCTCTTTTTCGTGCAGGTTTTGGCTCTCCGGCCGCTGCGCCGACGCTAATTTTTCGTTTATTGGCCACGCTTCAGACGGGGCGAAAGCAGCAGGCGTATTTTGCCTGATCCGACGAAAACTAATTATCCACAACCACAACCCGTAGGGGGTTGACCGCGTAAATGGCCCAATCCCTTGTGTGCCGACGCTTCTCCCGCGCAGGGCCTTTCTTCGGCTTTGCGACCTCGGAAGCGCGGCAGATCCCGCTCGTCGCGAGGCCTTTCCGGCCGCGCGCGTCACCCTCCTTGTCCCCCGTCTTTTCCCACGTGCAACCGTCTTCCTCGTCCCCCGTCTCCGACCCCTCCTCGTCGTCCTCCGCCTCGCCCTTGCCGCGTCATGGCGCGCAGGTGCTGAAGCGCCAGATCGCGCCCGCCGACCGCGAGGTCATCAAGCGCGACGGCTCGCGCGTGCGCTACGACCAGAACAAGATCACCCGCGCCGTCGCGCTCGCTTTCCGCGAGGTCCACGCCGAGGAGCAGGACAATCCCTACCGCGACGACATGCTCGCCTGCTTCGGCCTCGACAGCGACCGCTTCATCGAGGCCACGAAGATCGCCGGCGCGGTCTCGCAGATCCTCGAGTTGCACTACCGCAACGGCGTCCACCCGACCATCGAGCAGGTGCAGGACGCGGTGGAGAAGGCCATCGCCGCCGCCGGGCACTGGGACGTCGCGCGCGCCTACATGTTCTATCGTGAGCGCCGCGCGCTCACCCGCCTCGCCACCTATCCGGAGAGCGGCCTGGCCGACTACATCGCGATGGCGAAATATTCACGCCACCGCCCGGAACTCGGCCGCCGCGAGACTTTTGTGGAGGGTGTGGAGCGCGTGACGGAGATGCACCTGAAGTTCTTCCGTCACAAAAACTCGACCCGCGTCCCGGCCTCGCTGCCCGCGTCGATCGCCGAGATGGCCGGGCCCAACGCCGGGCTCCTCGAGAAAACCTTGGGCGGGCGTCCGCTCTACGAGGTGATCGAGGGCGTCTTCGCCGATGTCGCGGCCAAGCGCGTGCTGCCGAGCATGCGTTCCATGCAGTTCGGCGGGGAGGCGATCCTCACGAACCACAGCCGCATGTTCAATTGCAGCTTCTCGAACGTGGATCGCGTGGAGTTTTTCCGCGAATATTTCTACCTGCTGCTCAGCGGCTGCGGCGTCGGTTTCTCGGTGCAGAAGCACCACATCGCCCGCCTGCCCGCGCTGCCGACGCGCGCCCCGCTGCACGATCTGCCGGTCTGGCATTACCACGTCGGCGACACCATCGAGGGCTGGTCCGACGCGCTGCACGCGCTGTTCACGTCCTTCTACGAGGGCAAGAAGATCGAGTTCGACTACTCGGCGATCCGCCCGCGCGGCGCCGCGCTGCGCACCTCCGGCGGCAAGGCCCCCGGCCACCTGCCGCTCAAGCAGGCCTTGAACAAGATCGAGAGCATCCTCGAGCAGGCGGCGGGCCGCGCGCTCCGGCCGATCGAGGTCTACGATATCAACATGTTCACGGCCAAGGCCGTATTGGCGGGGGGAATACGCCGCTCCGCCACGATCTGCCTCTTCTCGCCCGACGACGAGGAGATGATGGACGCCAAGACCGGCAACTGGTTCGAGACCAACCCGCAGCGCTCCGCCTCGAACAACTCCGCCGTGGTCGCGCGCGACGGGCGCAACGCCGAGCACTTCCGCCGCCTCTTCAAGGCGCAGAAGGAGTTCGGCGAGCCCGGCTTCTTCTTTTGCGACCACCCCGAGGCCGGCTGCAACCCCTGCGCCGAGATCAACCTCCTGCCCGTCATCGACTGGGAGCTCTCCGGCGAGGAGCTTTCGAAGCTCTTCGCCTGGGGCTACAAGGGCGACCTGCCCGGCACCACGCGGCTCTCGGGCTTCCAGCACTGCAACCTCACCACGATCAACGGTCGCGCCGCGACCACGCCCGAGCGTTTCTTCGAGGCCTGCATTTCCGCCACGGTGATCGGCACGCTCCAGGCGGCCTACACCGACATGCCCTACCTCGGGCCGGTCACGCGGTTGATCAACGAGCACGACGCGTTGCTCGGCGTCTCGATCTGCGGGTTCATGGACAACCCCAACGTCCTCTTCGATCCCGAGATCCTGCGCCAGGGCGCGCATCTCTGCCGCGCGACCAACCAGCTCGTCGCGCAGGTCATCGGCATCCGGCCCGCGGCCAAGTTGACCACCTGCAAGCCCGAGGGCACGGCCTCGCTGCTGCTCGACGCGGCTTCGGGCATCCATCCGCACCACGCGCGCCAGTATTTCCGCCGTGTGCAGGCGAACCGGAAGGAGCCGGTGTATGCGTTCTTCAAATCGATCAACGCGCAGATGACCGAGCCCTCGGTCTACAGCCCGCAGACCGACGACGTGATCTGCTTCCCGGTGAAGGCGCCGGACGGCGCGATCCTGCGCAAGGATTTGAACGCGCTCCAATTCCTCCAGCTCGTGATGCTCGTGCAGCAATCGTGGGTGATTCCGGGCGGCGACCCGCAATCGCGCAGCGCGAACCTGCATCACAACGTGTCCAACACCTGCACGGTGCGGGCGGACGAGTGGGATGCGGTGGCGGACTTCATCTGGACGAATCGCGCGCTCTTCACCGGCGTGTCGCTGCTCCAGGAGGCGGGTGACAAGGCCTACCCGCAGGCGCCGCGCGAGGAGGTGGCGACGGAGGCGGACATCGCACGCTGGAACGCGCTGCGCCCGCGTCATGTGGACTACACGAAGCTGCGCGAGCACACGGACCAGACGAACCTGAAGGACATCGTCGCCTGCGCCGGCGGCGCGTGCGAGCTGGTGTGAGTGGCGAGAAAGCAACGACGGCGGAACGGTGGAGCCGTTCCGCTAGGTCGGGGAGGCAAGCGGCGTCGACGGAGCGGATCGGGGCGGGTGAAAATGACGCGCTGTTTGATACATTGACGCCGGCGGCGCGGGGCATGACCTGCGGGGAGTGATTTACCTCGACCACAATGCGACCGCGCCGCTCCGGCCGGAGGTTTTTGAGGCGATGCGGCCGTTTCTGACCGACCGCTGGGGCAACCCGTCGAGCAGCTACGGCTTTGGCGCGAAGTTGAAGGCTGAGATCGAGGCGGCTCGCCGGGCTGTGGCGAAACTGGTCAACGCGAGCGCGGGCGAGGTCGTGTTCACCGGCTCGGCCACCGAGGCCGACAACACGGCGTTGAACGCGGCGCTGACGGCCCGGCCGGACAAGCGGCATATCATCACCTCCGCGGTCGAGCACTCCGCGGTGCTCAACCACTGCGCGTTTCTCGAAACCCAGGGCGTGCGTGTCACGCGCCTGCCTGTGGACGCGGACGGGTTGCTCGATCTCGCCGCGCTCGACGCCGCCTTCGCCGAAGACACCGCGCTCGTGTCGCTCATGTGGGCGAACAACGAGACCGGCGTGCTGTTCCCCGTGGCCGAAATCGCCGCTCGCTGTCGCGCGCGCGGCGTGCCCTTCCACTGCGACGCGGTGCAGGCCGCCGGCAAGCTGCCCATCGACTTCAAGGTCATCCCCATCGATTACCTCGCGCTCAGCGCGCACAAGCTGGGCGGCCCCAAAGGCGTGGGCGCTCTGATCGTGCGCAAAGGCTCGCCTTTCGAGCCTCTGGTCCACGGTGGCCACCAAGAACGCGGCCGGCGCGGCGGCACGGAGAACGTCGCCGGCATCGTGGGCTTTGGTCGCGCCGCCGAGTTGGTGCTCGCCGAGGTTAAGGACTACGCGGCGCAGGTCACGCCCCTGCGGGATCGTTTGGAAGGTGAACTGCTCGCGCGTCTGGCTGGCGTGGAGCGCAACGGGCATCCGACCGAGCGGCTGGCCAATACGACGAGCCTGACTTTTCCCGGGGTGGAGGCTGAGGCGCTGCTGTTGTTACTCGATCAGGCGGGCGTCTGCGCCAGCGCGGGCTCGGCCTGCCTGGCGGATTCCGACGAGCCGTCGCACGTCATCCGGGCGATGAAGCCACGAAGCGCGGCGGCGCGGCAGATGATTCGCTTCTCGCTCGGCAAGGAGACAACGCTGGCGGAGGTGGATGCGGCTGTGACGGCGCTTGTCGATGCTGTAGGGCGGTTGCGACGGTAATCGCACCAATTGGCGCGATTAGCTCAATCGGTGTTTCCAGTGTCCTGGCTCCCGCTTGAAGGCCGATACCGCGACGATGAAAATGCAGTCGTCACGTTCGACGTAGATCAGTGCGTAGGGGAAGGGCAGGCGGAAATGCCGGCGGCATGGCGGCTGGATGACACGGAACCGCTGTGGTGATTCGCGGACCTCGTCGATGAGTTCCTGCATTGCGAGGTAGAACCGAAGTCCGAGGTCGGGACTTTTCTCGGCATAGTGCCGAACCGCCTCCAGCAATTCCGCCTCGGCTTCACGGTGGAAGCGATAGGGCTTCACAGACCGATGATCTTGCGCGCCCGCGCCATCACCTCGTCGCCGGGGATGCCGACCTCGCGGCCGCTCTCGATGTCGTCGACTCGGCGCTTGATCTCGGCCGACCACGAGGCATCGAGCCCGGGGTCGGGCAGGCGGTAATTGGCCATCAGGAAACGCTCAAACAAGGCCTCCACTTGCTCGGGCGGCCAAGTTTTGGTTTCGGCGAGCACCTGTTCGACGGTCAATGACATGGATCCGACGATACCGCTGGCTGAACGGCTGGCAACTTCGGGCTAGCGCCCAACCCATGCCCGAATGTTTTGGCGAAGCTGCTCGGCGCTCAAAGTGGGCTCGGTGCGCAGCGAATGCTGCCCCGCATCGACGGCGGCTAGGGTGTTTCAAATATAGTCGTAGCCGTTTCAAGGTAGGGCGCGACCGCTGGGCGCGCCGCGTCGGAGTGGCGTTTCCTCCTTGAAATCCACGGCGGGCCCAGCGGTCCCGCCCTACCTCTCGAAGCCTCGGGAACGGCTACACTTTCATTTGAAACGCTCTAGCTGCTCATCGTTTTCGTCGGGCAGAAAGCGTGCGGCGATCCAGTCGGCAACCTCGCGCATTTGTTCGGGGCTGAATTTCCCCAGCGCTTTCTCGACTTCGGCCATGGCGCTTGTGGCGGAGACGATGAATATACCTCGTTGGCTGGTAATCCCCGGAAACCTCTTCGAGACACATTTGAAGTCGGCGTGTCCACCGGGCTGATGTCGCTTACCATTTACGCCGCATCCAGCTTCCGCAGTTCGCTGTCCATGGAGCCATGTCCCACGGGAAGTAGCTCGTCCATGATGTTGAGGCATCTAGTTTGAAACGCCTCTGCCGCAGGCCCGCGATCATGTCCGCGCGACTGCTGGTAAACGGTCAAAACCAACTTGGCCGCGTCATAGAACGCCGAGTCGATTCGCCCGCGTGTGTCTTCGGGCACGCGTCGCTGCTCCTCGATGAGGCGCTCCGGAATCCTGAGAGCCGCCTCCGGTAGACGTGCGGGGCATTCTTCCAGCTTGTGCAGGAGTGCCTCCGCTCCGCTGGAGAAACCGGGGCTCGTGAGGAAAATATCCATTAAACTCCGCTCATGCGCCAACTGCTCTGGCGGCAGATGTCGCCAACACGCTCCCGCCTGTTGCCGGACTTTCGGAGACGAATCACTGAAGAACCGCGCAAGAAATTCGCGGCAGCGTGGGGCGCATTCGGGCTCCTTGAGGTTGTGCGCGAAGATATCCGCTGCCGCGGCGCGAGCCACTTCGTCGGATTGGAGCACCAATATTTTCAGGTCGGAGTCGGCTTGCGGATGTCTAAAAGCGGCCAGCGTGATTTGCCGGGCCGCAATCGAACGCGCTTTTTCTTCGGGAAGCCCCAGCATGCGTAGCAGCAAGGGCCTCAACGCTTCGTAGTGTGTGAAGCGCGCATAGTGAATGAAGCGCTCCACATGATGGGTATCGAGAATGTCGTCCCCATCCACGACAGTCTTCAGAAACCACTCCACCGCTTGATCGCGGTGTTCGCGGAGGGCAAACACCAAGCAGCCTATGGCGCAGGAACGAACGGCCAGCGATTTGTCCCTGACGAGTGCGGCAACGGTTGGCTCCAGTTGAGTCCAGCGCGACGGCTTCTCAAAGAGGAGTTGCGTGATCGTTTCAGCCGCAGCCCCTCGAGTGGAGTTTATCCCGTGAGAATGAGGACTGCCGCCATACATCGGGGCCTTTCTTTCGGGGGACTGCATCCAGATTTCCTTCTCCGGGTCCGGATCGTTCTCGGCGTAATGCACGAGCACGTCCAACAGGGAATCGGGCACCGGACTTTCCGCGGCCGTTTTCAAACTCCAGCAGATCTGCTTCCCCGCAGGCCGGCCGGGAAGCGCGTGGACGCGCTCGAAACATGGCACGAGCAGGCACGGGAGGAGTGAAGCGAACGCCGATGTTGGCAGTTGTTTTCGCTCTTCGTCATTTTCGGCACTGGTTCGACAAAGTCCGGCAAGCAAGTGCTCGAAGTAGGTCGGACTCACTTCATCCGGGAGACGGCACAGTAGCTTGGCGAAACGCGGCTTGTCGGTTTGCGCCACTTTCTCAAGCACACGGCCCAGCTCGACTGAACCGCCGATAAGCCTCCCGTTGGCCCCGCGATGAGAGCCCCATTTTTCCGAGTATTTCCGCATCGCCCTAAGCCAATGGCGATCTCCCATCTTTATCGCGCGCTCGAAGGTGATGGGAGAAGGCACAAAACCGGCGCTGAATGAGCTTCCCTCGCTCAAGCAGACCGGCCCGAACTTTCGTCGTAGCTCGTCCAGCCGATGCCATGCCGCCGCACTCAACCGTGCCTCGGGAAATGCGAGAAGAAGCTGATACTGCGTCTGCCCGTTGTAATTTAGATTCCGAAGCTCCCATTTATCCGTGAAGCTCAAGACGCAGGATTCGAGCGCATGGAAGTCGTGCGCAGACAGGTAATCGGCAATCGCTTGGATGACGGCAACGGCCAGCTGCGTTGACGAGCCGAAGCCATAACGCACTTCGAGGCCGAGACGAGAGGGCGAGGCGTAAAGAAACTTGGCCGCCTCGATGGCAAAAAAAGCGCCATTTGCAGGCCAAGTCGCCAGCAACAAGATCGCTGCTGTTTCGGTCCGTAACGCCGCCAGTTCATTTGCGAAGGGGGCAAGTTCGGCAGGCTTGTCCTTCGCGCACTGGCGCATCGCATCGATGAGGTATCGGATCAGCACGTCCCCAAAGCGGTATGCGTCGTCTGAAATATGATGCGGGCGAAGCGGGTCGGTCACGCGGCCGTCTTCTTCCGTGCTCTCATGTTCGCGAAGCACGCTCACCAGCACGGGAAGCACCTGACGCAACACCGGTAGCGGATCCACCTTCTTGAGCTCTTGGAAAAAGTGGGAGTCCAAATGCAGCGCACCGGATGGCGCGTTCGGGTTGTCGTCGGTTTCATCTACACATGCCGGGAAACGATGCCGCAAAAACGCGGCGATCAACTCGCCGGAATAGGCGGGATTCGTTTCCGCGATTTTGGTGAGACCCCAATGCCGGCCGGACTTTTCGTCGAACCATCCCTGCCTAAGCTTCTCCAAAAACAGTTCGAAAAATTCCCGGCTGTGGTGGATCTCGCCAAAATCGCACAGGTTCGCCAGCCGTGTCCGCCAAGCGGGCGTGTCGCGGAGATATCGGCACATCAACTCGGCAATCGTCGCCGAGTGGACTTTCATCGTTTCCGGTAGAGCGAGTAGGCGGATGGCGAAATCGATGTCGCTTTCATCGCCGCTGCTCAGCCAGCGGTCCCATGTTCCGGACTGTTCGATCACGGAGAACCAAGCCGGATTATTCCAAGCCACGGTGCGCGCAAACCAGTCGAGCTTCGGGTCGCCGAAAAGGTTCAGGATGAGGTCCCATTCCTCGACGCAGGGGTCCGATAAGTCTCTAAGCCAATCGATGACGGCTTTCTTGATGTGTGTGCGAACCGTCGGCGTGGAGAGCAGTTCACGCAGGTTTCCCATGTAGGCCGTAAAGCTGCCCTCCCGGCGACGCTGATACGCCAGCACCTGCCTGACCTGTCCGCGGCGAAACAAATGCTGTTCCGATGGGCTTAGCAGATCGGGCACGAGCCGGCGGCCGCCCGCCACAAACTGCCGCGCGAAGACGTAGTCGAAGAAGGTCTCGTGAAAGAATCGATAGCGTCCCGAATCCAGCACCAGCACATGATCGGAGGCCAAAGCAAACGCATCCGCCGATAGTCCACCCGTGTCGAAAACGTCTTTTGGCGCGGTGAGCGTCTGACGTTCGCTCATTGCCTGAGCGAGCCGGTTCACGGTGTCTTCGAAATTCACGCGCGGCGTGGCGCCACGCGCGCGCTGCACCTTCTTCTCCCAGTAACGATCATACAGCATCGTCAGATCATTTGCCGGGGAAGCGGCTTTCGGGTCTCCGCGCAAAAAGACGTTCAGATGCAAGGGCGTGCGCAGAAACTCGATGTGACGCGGGAAAAATTTCTCCAAAGACGCTCCGACTTTCGAGAGGGTCGAACGAACAAACTCGACGTCGAGTGGCTCGAGCTGGATCGGTGGATTAGCCGCTTTCTTGCCGATCACGCTGCGTAAGCGATCATCGGTTTCCAAGTCGTAGCTTCGGCACGCGAGGATAACCTGGACGGTTTGCAGATGCTCGACCTCGAAAAGCAGGTCTTGAAATGCCTCCCATAAGCGCGGGTTGCGACCGGACGCGGTGCTCAATGCGTCAAGTTGATCGATGATCAAAACGGAGGGGCGACCACGGGCCACGCCGGATAGAACGAGCGCAGGCGATAGCGTTAGCCCGAGGTCCTGCCCCAGCGCGAGGGCCGTGCAGGCGCTGATCTGCGCATCAAGTCGAAGCGCCAAACACGGAATGTTCTTTTGCTCCAAAGCGCGAAGACATTGGGCCGAGACACAGCTTTTACCCATCCCTGCGCTACCCGTGAGCACCACCACCTTGGTCCCCTCCTGAATCGTGCGGATCAGCTTTTGAGCCTCCTTTCGGTCAACCGACAGATCTTGGATCAAATCGGTTTCGACGCCCGCGGTGTAGAGACGGTTTTTCCGCTCAACTTCGTCATGATCGGCGCCGGGCTGGTGCCAATCACGCGGGGCAAGCCGATGCTTGGCCAGATGCGCCAAGATCATGTCGCGCCGAATCGGCTTCCCGAACGACTCATACACCAACTCGTAAATAGCCTGCCTTGCTGCGGTGGGCGAAAACTTCGCGCCGCTGTGCTCGAGGAGATCGCGTTCAACAACACGCTCCAAAAAGCGTCGTAGCGTTCCCTCATCGCAGCCATCCACGCGGAGCCGGCGAAGGCGCTCCCATGCGGTGCCCCAGTCGAGTCCCAGCTTTTTGAAAAGATGCGACTCGATTTCGTCGGTCAAATCCGCGCTGCCTCGAATTTGCTTTTCGAAGGCTTTGGCGTCATCCGCGCTTTTCGCCTCTTCGCACAACCGGGCGAGTTTGCTGGCACCGCTTCCTGACGCGAAGACCGCGCGACTCGGGACCGTGCCAGACGAAACGCGGGCGAAAAGATCTCCCAAGATGCTCCTCCTGGTTTCATTGGGGCGGGTAAGATCGGCCACCGTCCACGCGTTGCCCGTTGTCTGGCGCTTGGCGGAGAAATACTCCCGGCTTCCGTCAGGACTGGTGGTGTAAAATTCCACGCCCTCGCCATCGGGCCCGTGGGGTTCGACCACCAACTCGATCACATCGCCGCGCAGCAGACGCATCAATGCTTCCACCGTCCAGAGGGACTCGTAGCGGTTGCCGAGTTTGTCCCAGATGCCACCGGCCGTTCGGCTGTTAACGTGAGTCATCGATGCCGCTGGTAAAGCGAGCCGGAGGCGCGGAGACAAGCTGCCGGAGCGAGTGCGCTATCGGAATCGCGCCCACTTATCCCGA